>Ga0316207_10000559_pt1 | contig 57356 bp, 53 predicted proteins | sample 6weekpyrite_MG_FD_204943 | JGI IMG/M metagenome (GOLD analysis project Ga0316207, IMG submission 204943) | Microbial mat bacterial communities from mineral coupon in-situ incubated in ocean water Damariscotta River, Maine, United States -... | ecosystem: Environmental > Aquatic > Marine >...
TTACGCCGGGTTTTCGGTAAAATAAAATCAGGATGGGTTTCATAGAATTCCAACAGGCGATCCTGCCACGCCGACAGCCGGAAAAAATAACTGGGTTCTTCGACCCATTCGACCTCGGCCCCGGTCGGGGCGCATTTTTGCCCGTCCGCACCCGTGATCAATTCGTCTTCGCCGTAAAAGGCTTCGTCGCGAACGGCGTACCAGCCCGCGTATTGATCCAGATAAATATCACCCGCTTCCTGCAACCGGCACCACAATGCCTGAACCGAACGTTTATGGCGGGCTTCGGTGGTGCGGATAAAATCATCGTTGGTAAAATGCATGGTTTCGGCAAGATCACGAAAATTCTGTGACACTTTATCGGTAAACGCTTGCGGATCGACCCCGGCGGCGGCGGCGGATTTTTCCACTTTTTGTCCGTGTTCATCGGTGCCGGTCAAAAATTTGACCTGATATCCGTCAAGCCGTTTGAAACGAGCCAGCACATCACAGGCAAGCGTCGTATAGGCATGGCCGATATGCGGCGCGTCATTGACATAATAGATCGGGGTTGTGACATAATAATGTTTGTTCATGATCGCTGAAGCGCCTCTTCAAGGTTAAGGATAAGCGTGACCACAACCTGCTTCCGGTCCAGATGAACCTGATCCGTTCGGTTAAGTGAATGGCCTACCTTGTCCCACAACTGCAGCAAACGATCAAGCGTTGTCAATTCTGACAGACGCCTGAAATACCGGACCTGATCCGGCTCCATTTCATGAAAATGATGATCCGCGCCAATGGACGCGACTAAAATCAGATGCCGCAACCAGCCCGGAAACAATTCCCGGAACTGGGCAAAGCCATCGCTTCCGGCTTCATCCGTTGATTTTGTTTTGGCAACTTTTGCCGCAAAGGCATCAAGCGCTTTTAAATCCACAACCGGCAACGATGACAGCAATTCTGTCAAATCCCGATACAGTTGCAAGCCGCCAAATTGCGCCAGATCAAGGGCGCGCCCAATGCGGCCTTCACCAAGGCGGACCAGACGAAGCCGTTCATCCAATTCCAAATCCGGGGTATAAAAGCCAAGCAACGTTTCCATATCATCCGCCGTAAGCGGCCTGATATCCAATCTCAGGCAGCGGGAACGAATGGTTGGCAACAATTTCCCCGGATTGTGACTGACCAGCAACAACAACGTTTGTTTTGGCGGTTCTTCCAGCACTTTCAACAAGGCGTTGGCGGCGTTCTGGTTCATCAGTTCAACACCGTCAACAATGACAACCCGCCAGCCACCTGCGGCCGCTGTCTTGCCAAAAAACGGGGCAATGCGTCTGACGTCTTCAACAACAATTTCACCGCGCATCCGGCCTTTGTCATTAACGGAACGTTCCACCACGATCAAATCCGGATAGCCACCGGCGGCAACCTTGCGAAAAACCGGATGGTTCGGCAACATATACAGGCTTTCTCCGGGTGCGTTCTCCGGTGTTGTCAAAACATAGCGGGCAAACCGGTACGCCAGTGTTGCCTTGCCGATGCCTTTGGGTCCTGCGATCAGCCACGCGTGATGCATGCGTCCGCTGTGATAGGCTTTCATTAACTGGGCTTCGGTTGTTTCCAGCCCCAGCAAATAACTGTTCTCTCGGGGCGGCAACGGCTCCGGCGGAGCGTTTTTCAGATCATCATCGGCAAACAGCGATGTCATGACAGTTTGATATCCAGTTTTTGCAACAGGGCCGATTTGACACTTTCCTCAACCGCATCGACAGATTGCGTGGCATCAATCACATAACAGCGATCCGGCTGGCGTTTTGCAATATCCAGAAAGCCCCGGCGCAATCTTTCATGAAACGATATGTCCATTTTTTCAAAACGGTCCTCAACGCCGCCCCGGATACCGGTCCGGGCCAACCCTATTTCCACCGGCACATCAAATATCAGCGTCAAGTCCGGATAAAAATCAGCAAAAACGATTTCATGCAATTGTTCAAGCCGGGACAATTCAAGACCGTGGCCATAGCCTTGATAAGCCAGCGTTGAATCGAAAAACCGATCCGATACCACCCATTTACCGGCGTCCATTTGTGGCCGGATGAAACGTTTCACATGATCCGACCGGGCGGCGATATTCAGCAACGCTTCGGTCATGGGTTGCCAACGATCCGGCTCGCCTTCGACCAGTAATTTGCGAATTTCTTCGGCGCCCGGCGATCCACCCGGCTCACGCGTGGTGACGGCGGCGATACCGGCTTTTTCCAGTGCCGTTTTCAGAATATGGATTTGTGTTGTTTTCCCGGCCCCTTCGCCGCCTTCAAAGGTGATGAATTTAGCGGAAATATCGGACGGATGGCGCATTAAAAACCCGCTTTAACCGGAACGGCCCCAAAGGATGGATTTCAGAGCCGCACCCAAACGGCCAACCAGTCCCAATTGTTCAACACCACTTGCAGCCTGCAATGGAAATTCAATGGGTTCCCGGTCCGGCAAATCAATAATGACCTTGGCGACAACATCGCCTTTTTTTACAGGGGCGGGAATGGGCCCCTGATAAACCACGCGTACTTTCATTTTTTTCCGCGACTTGCGGGGCAGTGTCAATTCCACATCCCGGGCGATAATCAGCGGCACCTCGGTTTGTTGACCAAGCCAGACGGCAGCTTTGCTGATTTTTTCGCCAGCCTTGAACAGTTTGTAATTATTGAATTCGCGAAAGCCCCATTCCAGCAGGCGTTCCGGTTCCCGGGATCTGTCTTTTTTCGTCGGCAAACCATTGGTCACCAGAACCAGCCGCCTGTCACCCCGTTTTGCCGTTGCCACCAGACCGTATCCGCTTTCAACCGTATGTCCGGTTTTCAGGCCATCGGCACCCATGTCTTTATACAACAACGGGTTTCTGTTCATTTGCCGGATGCCGTTATAGGTAAATTCCTTAGCCGCGAAATAAGAAAAGAAATCGGGAAAATCCGTGATAATAGCCCGTGCCAGAATGGATAAATCCCGAGCCGTTAACCGGTGTTCCGGATCCGGCCAGCCGGTGGCATTTTTAAACGTTGAATTCATCATTCCCAATTCGCGGGCTTTGGCGGTCATTTCTTCGGCAAAGGCTTCTTCGCTGCTGGCCAGACCTTCGGCAACCACAATCGAGGCATCATTTCCTGATTGGACGATAATTCCCGGAATCAGGTCCTGAATTTTAACCCGTTTCCCGGGCACAAGAAACATCGTCGAACTGCCGCTTTTGGCCCCGCCTTTGCGCCATGCATTTTCGCTGACAGGGAAGCTGTCTTCCAATGACAGGCTGCCGTCCCGAAGCCGTTCAAAAAGCATATAAAGCGTCATCAGCTTGCTCATGGATGCAGGCGGCATCAATTGATCGGCATTTTTTTCAAACAACACTTCCCCGGTCGCCATTTCCACAAGTATGGCTTCGCGGGCAATGGTTTCAATGGCACGGGCCTGATGCGACAGGGCGAAAATCAGCCCAAACACCGACAGGGTTGCCAAAAAACGTTTTAATATATGAGGTGATGTTTTGAAAAATCTAATCAACATAAGCTTTCCGGGAGTTCAGGGAATGGGTCATCCAGTTAAATCAAAAATAATGTCGAAACAAAGGCCAGGTTCAGGATTTACTCAACAATAATACGGGCCGCATTATAGCCAGCGTCGGACACTTTTTGCAGCACTATATCGGCTTCGGCAACCGTCGCCAACGGACCCACACGAACCCGGTATAAATCCTGACCATTAATCAGCACCGATGATAATTTTACCGCACCAACGGTTGACAGGCGGGCTCTGACTTTGTTGGCATTTTCATAGACACCAAAGGCTCCGGCCTGAACGTAAATACCCGTGTCCTTGACGGGGCGCTGCGTCACTTCCGGCTTAGCGGGAACCAGTTCGGACAAAGTCTTTGGTAGTACAGCGGTATTTTCTGCCAACTCCGGCTTTGCCGAACTTTCAGGCAAGGAAAGTTTATTGCCCGTATCCCCGGATGATTTGTTTTTCCGGGTTCCGGGTGGCGGCAAACTGACCTGATTGACCGCCGGTTTGGGCAACCGGTCAACCGTAATCGGCGAGCCCAGCCGGGCCAGTTCCTGTTGTCCCTGCAAACGCACTTTCAACGCCCGGCTTTTATCCGCCAGAATTTGCAAACGCACTTTGGCGGTACCGTTTTTATGAAGCCCCAACAATTGCGCACTGCGCCTTGAAAGGTCAACGATTCTGCCTTTGGCATAAGGCCCCCGATCATTGACGCGGACAATCAGACTGCGACCGTTTTCAAGATTGGTCACCCGCACATAGCTCGGTAACGGCAACGTCCGGTGCGCCGCCGTCAATGCGTTCATGTCATAGATTTCACCATTGGCGGTTTTGCGGCCATGGAACTGCGCCCCGTACCACGACGCAATGCCGGTTTCATCATAGTCATAATTTTCAGCCGGATAATACCATGTGCCTTCGATTTGATAAGGCTTGCCGACTTTGTAGTTGGGCGGGTTTTCTTTTTCAACGGCTTTGCCCAAGCGTTTTGCCGAACTGACCACAAACCGCGTTTCAGCGCACGCGCTTAAGACCATGACAGCCAATAGCGCCAGCCAAACTCCGGATTTTATTTTCTGCCCCGCCATCACGGCGGTCCCATTTTTCTCATGCATTTGATCATGACCGAAATACCTGTAAATATCAATATATGCCTTCAAAAAAATCATGCCTTACAATATATTGAAGAATATTTCCAATCAACCATCTGTCCCCCGCAACCGTTCCAGCAAACCGAACGAAGCAAATCCGTCGGCAGGCAAACGCACGCTTTTTTGATAGGCCTTGATGGCGGTACGGGTTTTGGAACCTAAAATCCCGTCGGCACCGCCTGCATTGAATCCTTTAACATTCAACAAGCGTTGCAAATCAATAATATCCTGACGTGACAGGGCAATTTCCTGTTTCGGTCTGGGCGTTTGCAAAGGCCCCGCCCCGGCCAGCCGGTCCGCCAGATGGCCAACAGCAATGGCATAAAAAATCGACCGGTTCCATTTCAGGGTTGATCTGAAATTATTATAGACCAGAAAAGCCGGACCTTTGTATCCTGCGGGCAACACCACCGAAGCGTCCATATCAACAGCCGGTAATGAACGACCATCCATGCGCCTGACCCCCAAAGCATTCCACGCTGATAATTTCTTTTTTACCCGCAACCCTGCCAATTCCAGATCAAAGTCATTTGGCAGCTTGACTTCCCGTCCCCAGGTCCGGTTTCCCTGCCAGCCGGACGCTTTCAGAAAATTGGCGGCGGATGCAAAAATATCCGGCAAGCTGTTCCACAAGTCCCGGCGTCCGTCACCATCGTAATCGACAGCATAACTTTTATAGGTCGTCGGAATAAACTGATGATTGCCCATGGCCCCGGCCCAGGAACTTTTTATATCGGCCTTGATATCGCCTTGATCAATCAGACTCAGCAGAGCCAGCAATTGAGCACGGAAAAAATCCGCCCGGCGTTTGTCGTAGGCCAGCGTCACCAGCGCACCGACGCTTGAAAAGGAGCCGGTATAATCACCGAAATTGCTTTCAAGCCCCCAAAATGACACCAGAAAACGCGGCTGAACGCCATATTTTTTTTCAACCCGTTTAAGCAGTTTCGCGTGTTTTTTCAACAGCGCCCTTCCCCGCCGGATGCGTTTGTCATTGATGGCACCGTTTAAATATTTCCAGAACGTCAATGTGAATTCGGGTTGATGCTGATCCAGTTCAATAACCCGGGGGATCGGTTTCACCCCGGCCAGAGCAATATCCAGCGTTTGCGGACGAATGCCTTCGCTGATGGCCTGCTTCCTCAAACCCTGCATCCAGCTTTCAAAATCGCTTTCAGCCCGGGCATCTGCGGCGGATATAATAAAATTCAGGGACAAGGCAACGAATAAAAACAGAAAACGCATGAAAACAATAACCTTCAAGTGAAAATCAGGGGGCGGGAAGAAAAGTATCGGTTTTGCCGGTCAGTTTATAGAAAACAAGTCCTAAAATTTCGTGTAGAGCACTGCCAAAATAATTCAGGCCCTGGGTCAGATCAAACCCCAGATCAAAGGTGGCATCTTTTTGTGCGCTGTAGTCAACCGGAAAAGGGATAACGTTCCAGCCGTTTTTCCGGAATACCCCGACGGATCGGGGCATATGAAACGCCGACGTCACCAACAACCATTTTTGATTGGCTACGTCGCTTGCCAGTTTCAAGGAGTTGGTGGCGTTCTCGACCGTGTTTCGCGACTGGTTTTCAAAAATGACTTTTGATAAATCCATTCCCAGCCGTTTCAGCAACGGCGCGACAAAATCCGCCTCTTTGACCTGCTGATTGAACAGATCACCGGAACCGCCACTGAAAATAATTTTCACACCCGGATAGCGATCCTGTAATTCAGCCATCGCCGTTATCCGTTCAACGGCGGACCCGATCGCCAACTGCCCGCGGTCCTGACTGAGAACCGGGTTGATCACCCCGCCCAACACCATAATGCCGTCTATTTTTTCCGGCAAATCGTTGATGGTGACCATGGGAAAGCGGTTTTCCAGCACCTGAAACGCCATCCGCCCCACCGGGGTGATGGCAATGATCAACATGACAAACGCCGTAAACAGCAAAAGGCGGCGGCCAAATTTTTGAAATCGCGGGATAAACAGACACAAGGCCGAAACCACAACTCCCGTTAAAATCAGACTTCCGGGGCTGGTTAAAAACCAGAGAATTTTCGATAAACTGAAAAACATAGGCTTGGTGATACCCGTTCCGGACGTTGCCCGCAAGTCTTGCTTTCGCGCATAAAAAAAAACGGCCATCCTAAAAAGATGACCGTCTTTTAATACCGTTTGCTTTTTGATCAGCCAACCAGTTCGGTTTTGGCAAAATAAAAGGCGATTTCTTCGGCTGCTGTTTCCGGTGCGTCCGATCCGTGAACGGAATTGGCTTCCACGTCTTCGGCGAAATCCTTGCGAATGGTACCTTCTTCGGCATTGGCAGGGTTTGTCGCTCCCATAATATCGCGATTTTTCTGAATGGCGTTTTCGCCTTCGAGAACCTGAACAACAACGGGACCGGATGTCATAAAAGCGCACAGGTCTTTAAAAAAGGCCCGTTCGGAATGAACGGCGTAAAATTGTTCCGCCTGGGCTTGCGTGAGCTGGATGCGTTTTTGGGCGATGATACGGAGCCCGGCTTCTTCGAACCGGGCATTGATGCGTCCGGTGAGATTTCTGCGTGTGGCGTCCGGTTTAATAATGGACAGGGTTTGTTCGACAGCCATGCTGCATGTCCCCTCAAGTTGTTTAAAAAAATTTTATCTTTTGTTTTCAAGGGGTCCGATCAACACGCCCGGAAATGACGGCAGATCAGGCTTATCCCCTCTTAGAGGCGCGGGTTATAGCCCTATCTTTCCCAACTGGCAAGGCATAGATCGTCAAAAAAAATTGAAAAAAACCGCTTTACTCTGTACTATAGTACGGAGTTTATATTTTCTGCCAGCAAAAGATCAAGGACCATGAAAATGCCGAATACCACCATCAGCAAAGCGGCACAACAAGCTGGCGTCAATATTGAAACCATTCGCTTTTATGAACGCAAACGCCTGATTGATCAACCGCCGAGGCCGCTTCAGGGTTACCGACTTTATCCGGCAGCCACGGTTGAACGTATCCGCTTTATCCGACAGGCCCAGGAACTGGGCTTTTCGCTGGCTGAAATCAGCGAATTGCTGTCATTGCGGGCGGATCCGGCCAAGGATTGCTCGCACGTCCGCAACCGCGCCCGGCAAAAACGGGATGAAGTGGATAAAAAAATAAAGGTCCTGCAATCGATACGCCAGTCATTGCAGGGTCTGATTGAAGCCTGCCCCGGAAGCGGTGCGCTTAAAACCTGTTCCATTCTGGATAGCCTTTCATCTCCGGCCAATGAAAAATAAGTAACAAGAACAAAGGAAAAACCATGACCAAGCGAATACGCAATTTCATCCTTGCTGCCGTAATCACGCTGATGACCGCGGCCCCGGCATGGGCCGAAAACCATATCTATAAACTGTATGTCGATGGTCTGGCCTGTCCGTTCTGTGCCTATGGTGTTGAAAAAATGGTGGGCGGTCTTGACGGCGTGAAAAGCATCGAGATCGATATTGACGCGGGCGTCGTCAATGTCACCATGAAAGATGATGCCAAACTGGATCAGGACGTCGCCAAAAAAGCCGTCGATGATGCCGGTTTCAGCCTGCGCAAATTTGCTGAACCGGGCAGCCGGTCATGAAACTGCCAATAATTAAACACCGCCGCGGTATCTATGGGCTGGCAATCGTCACGGCATTCGCTTTGATACCATGGACTTCGGCCAAGGCCCATAACCCCATATTCACGCCCGGACCGCATCTGATTTACAATGGCGGTCTTGAAGTTGACGCCGGGTATACCCGTGGCCGAAAAAGCGGAAACGGTGAAAAAGAAACCGAGAATGAAGGTGAAACCGGTTTTGAATACGGCCTCACCGCCGACTGGACGGTGGAAGCGGATATTTCCTATCTCGACAAAGATTTAAATGCCACGGGATCATCCGGGCTGGGTGATGTGGTTTTACGCAGCCGTTACAGGTTTTCACGCATCAGCACCAAGGGCGTGCAAAAATCCGCTGCCATTCTGGCACAAGTTAAATTGCCGACAGCGGACGATGACAGCAATCCGCGTCTGGGATCCGGGTCAACGGATTTCCTGGGGGGATTGCTTTATGGTTATGAAAGTCGCCGCTGGTATTATAATCTGGCCGCGCGCTACCGGTTAAACACCGAAGGCGGTGGCGGTCTTGAAAAAGGCGATAAGCAGTTCCTTGATATCGTTGGCGGTGTAAGGCCTTTTCTGACCGGCTATAAACAGCCGGACGGGGTTTTGTTTCTGGAACTGAATTTTGAAAATTCCGGACGTGATAACCTGAACGGATCGGACGTCACAAATAGCGGCGGCTGGGAGATGTTTCTGTCCCCCGGCATATTCGCCACTTACCGCAATGTCGCCTTGCGCACCGGGGTTCAGATACCCATCGCCGACAATCTCAACGGTAAACAGGCCAACAGCGATTACCGTTTCAAGTTCGAGATGAAATATACGTTCTGATGATCCACAAAATAATACGTTTCTTCAAGGTAGCGTTGTCGGCCCTGCTTGTCCTGATTGTTGCCGGCTGGCTGATTTTTGTACCGTCTGCCAGTGGCCCCGGATACGAAATGGTTTCCGCGTGGGGCAGACCCGGTTCCGGCCCCGGTCAATTCAACGACCCGACAGGCATTGCCATTACCGGTGACGAGGTTTTTATCTCGGATGCCAGAAACAACCGTATTCAGGTATTCGACTGGAACGGCATTTTTAAACGCGAAATTACCAAAGTCGGGATGAACGGTGAAAAACCTGGCCGCCCCATGAACCTGACCATCAAAAACGGTTTGCTGTACGTCCCCGACTACTGGAATGACCGCGTTGATGTGTTTCGTTTAAATGGTGACTGGGTTAAATCCATTGGAGTTGCGGGAAAGGGCCCCGGCGATATGCGCGCCCCCGGCGGCGTTGCCGTGCTGGAAAATGGTGATCTGTTGATCGCCGGTTTTTACAATCAACGCATACAGCTACTTAAAGCGGACGGCACGTTTATTCGCCAATGGGGCAAGACCGGAGAAATCGGCATCCGCGCCGGACAATTCAATTATCCAACCGACGTTACCCTTGCGCCCGATAAATCCATTATTGTCGCCGATGGCTACAACGACCGCATCCAGGTTTTTGATAAAGACGGAAATTTTATCCGGAAATGGGGCGGGCCGTTCGGCATTAATATTTATGGCCCTTTTAATAGCTGGTTCGCCACCGTTACCGATGTCGACACCGACGGTGAAGGGCGCATTTACGTGGCGGATTTTTACAACAACCGCGTTCAGGTATTTGATAAATCAGGCACCTATCTGAACAGTTTCGGCAAAGGTAAACTGGACAAAGCCATCGGTGTCGCCGCATCCGCGGACGGGAAAACCGTATTTACCGTTGATTACCGCGGCAACCGCATCACCAAATGGCGACGTAAAGATGATTAATCGTCGGTCTAGGGTCCAGACTCATTCAATTTATGCAATTCTGTTTGCAAAACAAAGGATTTAGGCAAATGAAACAAACGCAGGACATGTATAACATATTCAAGGATGTTTCATGTCGGATAAATCGTTTGTTTTACAAACCCGTATGGGCGCGGCATATTTGTCCCCTGAATGCGTCAAAAGGCTTTGAAAATGCAGAACATTTCCTGCATCCTTTTTTCTTTTCAGGGGACAAATATGCTTGCGCAGAATGGATGAATTAAATGAGTATGGACCCTAGTGTTCCGTTTGGCACAATTCATGGTTCGATAACACCTGAATAATCCGGCACTTGGCCGTGCGTCCGCCGGAACATTCCGTAACCATGTGCTGAAGCTCCGTTTCCATATCTTTCAGCTTTGCGATCTTATCTCGGACATCGTTCAAATGAACTTTTGCAATGGCATCAATATCGGCGCATGATCTGGATAAATCTCCGGACAAATCCAGTAGTTCCCGGATTTGTTCCAGTGAAAACCCCAACGCCCGGGAATGGCGGATAAAAACCAGTCTGTCTTTGTGATCTTTTGAATACAGACGCTGGTTGCCGGAGGTGCGGTAAACATCCGGCAAAAGACCGATTTTTTCGTAATAACGTACGGTTTGCACCTTGATATCACCGGCTTTGGCCAATTCACCGATTGAAAATTCAGGGCTTGCAGACATGGCTTCCATCCTTAAAATTAAAGAGTGCTCAATCTTGTCATTTTTATCTTGACTTCAAGTAGTATTTATTTTAAAAAACACGTTATAAACGTTTTAAACTTAAATGTGAAACCTGATTTGAATGCTTCTCATATGATTGCTTGCTATATGAATGCTTCTGGTACGATATTAACATACATAAACTCGTGGTGGCGCGCCTGAACAGGCAGCGTCCCCCGTTTTTTTTCGTTCGCTGTCAAAATCTGACAGCGATTTTTTTTGTGTCCTGTCATTTTTTAACACGCTCCACCATCACCGCCAACCCGTTTAACGGAGACAAAAAATTGACAGACACCCTGATTACCACAAAAAACCTGATCCCCACACCCTATGAAACGGCCAGTGATAATATTGTCAATAAACTGGATGATGTTCCCGGTGTATTATTGTCATCCAATTATGAATACCCGGGGCGTTACAAACGCTGGGATTTAGGGTTTTACAGCCCGCCTGTCATGATTACATCAACGGATTTGATCGTAACCGTAACGGCCCTCAACGACCGTGGCCGGATCATGATACAACCCGTATTAAAAGCCCTTCAAACATGGGAATTCCTTGAAAACACAAGCCTGACACAGGACGGCTTCAAGGCCGCCGTCAAACCGTCCCTTGAACAGTTCCCCGAACATCAACGCAGTCGCCAGCCCTCGGTTTTTTCTCTGCTCCGGGAAATCATTCAGATTTTCAGGCAGGACGACAGCGAAGAACTATCGGGCCTGTTTGGTGCCTTTGGCTACAATCTGGCGTTTCAGTTTGAACCGGTACAAAGAAAATCCAACAAAACGCCCGGCGGCCGTGATCTGGTGCTTTTTATTCCGGACCGTTTGCTGGTGATCGATCATTATCTGAAACAAGCCACATGGCACGAATATGATTACGAATTCGGGGGTCACTCAACGACCGGATTATCCCGCCATATTGAAAATCAGCCGTTCCGGCAGGCCCCGAAAGCCCCGGCAACGCGGGACCATAAACCCGGCGAATACGCCAAAATGGTCAATTCGGCAAAAAAATATTTCAAAGCCGGGGATTTGTTTGAAGTCGTCCCCGGACAGGAATTTACCGAACCGCTGTCATCAACGCCATCACAGGTTTTTCTGAAACTGAAACAGACCAATCCGGCACCTTACAGTTTTTTCATGAATTTGGGAGAGGAAGAATTTCTGGTCGGGGCGTCGCCTGAAATGTTTGTCAGGGTTGTTGGCCGCCGCATTGAAACCTGCCCCATTTCCGGCACCGTCAAACGCATCGGCAACGCCATCGCCGACGAGAAACAAATCCTGAAATTGTTGCAATCGGAAAAAGAAGCCTCCGAACTGACCATGTGTACCGATGTCGACCGCAATGACAAATCAAGAATTTGCGAACCCGGTTCCGTCAAGGTCATTGGTCGCAGGCAAATTGAAATGTATTCCCGGGTCATCCACACCGTTGACCACGTCGAAGGCCGTCTGAAAGACGGCTATGACGCGCTGGACGCGTTTTTATCCCACGCCTGGGCGGTGACCGTTACCGGGGCGCCGAAAAAATGGGCCATGCAGTTTATCGAAGACCACGAACGTTCACCCCGGCGCTGGTACGCAGGGGCTATCGGGGCCATGTTCTTTAACGGCAACATGAATACCGGGCTGACATTGCGTACCATCCACATCGACAAAGGCATGGCAACGGTCCGCGCCGGGGCCACACTGCTCTATGACAGCGACCCCGAAGCCGAAGAACAGGAAACCTTATTGAAAGCATCGGCCTTTCTCGACGCTGTCAGGGACACATCACTTGCACCCCCCCTGCCCGCGTCACCGGTTATCGGTGATGGCCCCGATGGTTTGCGGGTATTTCTGATTGATCATGAAGACAGCTTTGTTCACACATTGGCGAATTATTTCCAGCAAACGGGGGCCGATGTTTTAACCCAGCGGTTTGGTTTCGAAGAAACACTGTATGACCAGTTCAAGCCGGATTTGGTGGTGTTGTCACCGGGACCGGGCAAACCGTCGGATTTCAATTTATCAGGCACCATTGATGAATGCCTGAAACGGGATTTGCCGATTTTTGGAGTCTGTCTGGGGCTGCAGGGACTGGCTGAATATTTCGGCGCCGAGCTTGATATTTTGCCCACTCCCGTTCATGGCAAGCCTTCGACCATTAACACCGAAGCAAGCGCCATGTTCGCAGGTCTTCCGGATCAATTCAGCGTTGGTCGTTACCATTCCCTCTACATGAACCCGGAAACCACACCGCCCTGTTTACGCATCACGGCCCGCAGCAAAGATGCCATTCCGATGGCTGTCGAACATACAACGCTCCCCGTTTACGCGGTGCAGTTTCATCCGGAATCGATCCTGTCACTTGATCAGGAATGCGGGTTGACACTTATCGGCAATGTGATGGATATGGTTCGCCGGTATAACCACGCTGACCGTAAAAAATCGGCGTGATCTCAATCCCGGCGGACGGGGCGTACCTGAGTAACATCACGCACCGCCCCCCTCGCCGCCGACGTTGCCAGCAAACCATAGGCCTGTAAAGCCTGACTGACCACCCGGTCCCGGTTTTCAGGCTTCCAGCCCGAACCGTTGCGCGCGTCCATGGCGTTACGGCGCATGGTTATTTGCTCGTCACTGATGGCTAGATTAAGAATCCGGTTGTTGATGTCGATTTCAATGATATCGCCGTCTTCGACAAGGCCGATCAAGCCGCCCTCGGCGGCTTCCGGAGAAATATGACCGATGGATAAACCTGATGATCCACCGGAAAACCGTCCGTCCGTAATCAGTGCGCACACTTCACCCAACCCCATGGATTTGATAAAACTGGTGGGATACAGCATTTCCTGCATGCCGGGACCGCCTTTGGGGCCTTCATACCTGACGACAACGACATCACCCGGTTTAATCTCGCCGCCCAGAATGCGCTTGATGGTTTCTTCCTGACTTTCACAAACCACGGCCGGACCGCTGAAAACCAACTGGTTTTCCGGAACGCCTGCGGTTTTCACAACCGCCCCGTCCTGACAAAGATTGCCGTAAAGCACGGCCAACCCGCCATCGGCGCTGTAGGGTGTTTTCACACTGCGGATACAGCCTTTTTCCCGGTCCAGATCCAGTTCAGAATAAACATTGGACTGGCTGAAGCCTTGGGTTGTGCGCACACCGCCGGGCGCGGCCAGATAAAATTGCTGCACGGATTTGTCTTCGGTTCTCAGCACATCCCATTTATCAATGGCTTGGCCGATGGTTTGTTCATGCACACACGGATTATCGCGGCCAATTAACCCGGCCCGGTCCAGTTCCCCCATCAGGCCCAAAATCCCGCCGGCGCGGTGAAAATCTTCCATGTAAAAATCTTTGGTCGATGGTGACAGTTTCGATAAATGTGGCACTTCCCGGCTTAGGGCTTCGATATCGGTGATGGTGAAATCAATTTCGCCCTCGGCGGCCATGGCAAGGATGTGCAAAATGGAATTGGTTGACCCCCCCATGGCGATATCCACCGCCATGGCATTTTTGAACCCTTGTTTATTGCCGATACTGCGCGGTAACAGGGATAAATCTTCCTGTTCATAATAACGTTTGCACAATTGAACAATGGTCTGCCCGGCCTGATGAAAAAGTTTTTCCCGGCTTGAATGGGTCGCCAGTAACGAACCGTTGCCGGGCAAGGCAAGCCCGATGGCTTCGGCCAGACAGTTCATGGAATTGGCGGAAAACATTCCGGAACAGGACCCGCATGTGGGACAGGCGGAACGCTCGAACGCAAGCACTTCATCATCCGTGGCCGACGGTTTGGCCCCCGCAATCATCGGGTCGATCAAATCGGCTTTTACTTCATTGCCATCGACTTCAAGCCGGCCCGCTTCCATGGGCCCGCCGGAGACAAAAACCGTCGGAATGTTTAATCGCATGGTCGCCATCAACATGCCCGGCGTGATTTTGTCGCAATTGGATATACACACCATGGCATCGGCACAGTGGGCATTGACCATGTATTCAACGCTGTCGGCAATTAAATCCCGGCTCGGCAGGGAATACAGCATACCGCCGTGACCCATGGCGATACCGTCATCGACGGCAATGGTATTAAACTCCTTGGCAACGCCGCCTGCTTTTTCGATTTCCCGGGCCACAAGCTGGCCCAAATCTTTCAAATGCACATGACCCGGCACGAACTGGGTGAACGAATTGACAACAGCAATAATCGGTTTGCCGAAATCACCGTCTTTCATTCCGGTGGCACGCCACAAACTGCGGGCGCCGGCCATGTTGCGGCCATGGGTCGATGTTTTCGATCTGTAATCAATCATGTTGCTGTCCCCTTAATCAATGTGCGTTAAATTCCCTGTTGAATGGCCTGTTTGATGCCCTGAATACGGCTGACGAAGTGCGTACAAAAGAAATTGAATTTTTCAGCCCCGTCCGGATTACCTACGGCGCGCGCCAATTCAAGGGCGCCAAAAAATATCCCCAGCATATCCAGCGTATAAACGGACGAGCCCAAAACCCGGTCCGGTTCGCCGCCTTTGCCTGTTTTTACAATCCAGTGCAGGGTTTCAGAAACCGCCGAAGCCGCCTGATTTAAAATAGCCTTGGCAACTGAAAAATCAGCATCCGCAAGGGTTTGCAAAAATTCCGTGGCCTCACCAACCAATGCCAATGCAACGTCGCCTTCATCCCGGAGTATTTTCCGCATGATCAGATCGCGCGCCTGAATACCGGTGGTGCCTTCGTAAATGGGTGTGATACGGGCATCGCGGAAATGCTGGGCCACGCCGGTTTCTTCGATATAGCCCATGCCGCCATGAACCTGAACAGCCATTGATGTCATTTCAACGGCTTTTTCCGTGCACCAGCCCTTGGCCACGGGAATGAAAAAATCGGCCCGTTTTTGCGCCTGACTACGGGCCTCGGGATCGTCGCTTTGATGGGCCACATCAAGACAATAAGCCGTCCGGTAAATGATCCCGCGCATGGCCAAAACGTGTGAACGCATGGTCAACAACATGCGCCTGACATCGGGATGAAAGGCAATCGGTGATTTTTCCGGTGCCCCCGGAACCGGGCCTTGAACGCGTTCCCGGGCATAGCTTTCCGCCTGGGCGCACGCCCGTTCTGAAATAGCCAGCCCCTGCATACCCACCGCCAACCGTGCCAAATTCATCATCACGAACATGTTTGACAACCCGGCGTGAAGTTCACCCAGCAAATAGCCGACTGCGCCTTCATTTTCACCAAAGGCCATAACCGCCGTAGGGCTGGCATGGATACCCAGTTTGTGTTCCAGTGACTGACACTGGACATCATTGCTCCGCTCCGGATTGCCGTTGGCATCCAGCAGCATTTTCGGCACAATAAACAGCGACAATCCACGCGCACCTTCGGGGGCGTCCGGCGTCCGGGCCAATACCAGATGAATGATATTTTCCGTTAAATCGTGATCACCATAGGTGATGAATATTTTCGTGCCCCGGATCAGGTAATGATCCCCCACAGGTTCGGCCCGGGTACGGATGGCCCCCAAATCGGATCCGGCCTGTGGTTCCGTTAAATTCATGGTTCCGGTCCACTGGCCGGAAATCAGTTTTTCCAGATACAGGTTTTTCTGAACGTCCGAGCCAAAGGTCTGAATGACTTCGATGGCCGCCTGCGTCAACATCGGGCACAAACCAAAAGCCATACTGGCGGAATGAAACATTTCCTGAACCGCCATATTCAACGTAACCGGCAACCCCATACCGCCGAACTGTTCCTGAAACGGAACCCCGATCCAGCCGCCGGCGGCGATTTCAGTATAGGCCTGTTTCCAGCCGTCCGGCGTTTTAACCGCTCCGTCTTTAAAGCGTGACCCCTGTTGATCACCGCTTTGATTGACGGGGGCAATGACTTCGCCAGCCAACCGTGCCGCTTCATTGAGTATCTGATGCACCGTATCCTCGGAAAAATCAGCGTACGCAGGCATATTCAAAAGCGAAGACAAGTTTGCCGAGTTTTGAAGGGCGTTAACAATATCGCCGACGGGGGCTATGTAATCTGTCATTTCATGGAAATCCGTTTATTTAGTCATCATCATGTGCAAAGGCTGACCGAGCGCGGCGGCGGCGGCTTCGGGGAAGGCTTCGCTCAATGTGGGATGGGCATGGATGGTCCCGGTGATATCTTCAAGCCTTGCCCCCATTTCAATGGCCAGCGCAAAAGCCCCGCTGAGTTCGGAAATATGCGCGCCGACCGCGTGCACACCGATCACCGCATGATCGGACGCCCGTGCTGTGATGCGCACAAAACCCCGGCCTTTTTCAGGTGTTGCCGTCAATGCCCGGCCATTGGCATCGAAAGGAAATTTGGCGGTTTTGATGTCAATGCCTTCGGTTTTGGCCTGATCAGGATCGCGTCCGACGGCGACCAATTCCGGTTCGGAAAAGCACACGGCCGGGATAACTTGCGGGTTGAATTCACGTTTATGTCCGGCAATGATTTCGGCCACACATTCCCCTTGGGCCGTGGCTTTATGAGCCAGCATAGGTTCACCAACCACGTCGCCGATGGCCCAGACCCCGTTCATGGATGTGCGCAACCGGTTATCCACCTTAATAAAGGGACCGTCCATATCCACAGCCAGATTTTCAAGGCCCCAGTTTCCGGTATTGGGGCGGCGGCCCACGGTCACCAGAATTTTTTCCGCTTTCAGGGTTTGTTCACTGCCTTTTTCATCTGTGACAACAAGGCTGGAAATTTTCTTGCCGTGCTTGACCGATTTCGCCGTTGATTGAGTCAAAACCTTGATTTTTTCGCCTTTCAGCCAACGTTCAACGGGGGCGGTCATTTCCTGATCGAAGCCCGGCAATATCCGTTCCCCGGCTTCGACAAAGGTGACGTTTGATCCCAGATTATGAAATGCGATCCCCAGTTCAATGCCAATGTAGCCTGCCCCGACAACGACCAGATTTTTTGGAATTTCCCGGATGTCCAAGGCTTCGGTCGATGACATTATAGCCCCGCCAAAGGGTAATGTCGGGATTTCCGTAGCCGTTGATCCGGTGGCGATCACCACATTTTTTGCCACAACCGTGCGGTCGCCATCCGGCGTTTCAACCGTTACGGTTTTGCCGTCCTGAAACCGGCCCCAGCCTTTGATAACGTCAACGTGCGAATTCTTCAAAAGCGCGTCAACGCCACCATTCAGTTGCCTGACGATGCCGTCTTTCCAGTCAACCATGGCTTTACAGTCAAGGGCCGGCTTGTTTTCAAGGGTAATCCCCAGCACCCCTGTCCCGCTTGTGTGGGCGTTCAGTTCGCGCAGCCGAAGCCCGGCGTGAATAAAGGCTTTCGACGGGATACAACCCCGGTTCAAACAGGTCCCGCCACAGGCATCGGCTTCAACCAGAACCGTATCCAGCCCCAGCCGTCCGGCCCTAATCGCCGCTGCATACCCGCCGGGGCCACCGCCCAAAACCAAAACGTCACAATGTCTTGTTGTCATAAAAAATCCTGTAAATTCTGAAAGTTATCTAGATGAAAATTGTTGCCGGGTTTTCAAGACAGGACTTGATTTGCTGCACCATCCGGGCGCCGTCAAATCCGTCAACAATGCGGTGGTCAAACGACGATGACAGGTTCATGATTTTCCTGACCTCGATGCGGCCTTCATAAACCCGTGGCAGGTCCTGAATCTTGTTGACCCCGATAATGGATACTTCCGGATGATTGATCACCGGCGTGGTGGCAATACCGCCGATCGGCCCCAGACTGGTGATGGTGATAGTCGATCCGGTCAATTCCTCAAGCCTGGCGGTGTTGTCCTTTGCCGCTTTCGCCAGTCTTGCAATTTCAGCGGCCAGATCCCAAGGCCCCAGATTTTCCGCATGACGGATAACCGGAACTTTCAAACCGTCCGCTGTTTGCGCCGCCATGCCCACATGAACATAGCCAAATTGGTGAATAACACGGCTTTCTTCGTCAAAATGGGCGTTACACCCCGGGAATTGTTCCAGCGCCCGTACCAACGCCATAACAATGAAAGGCAAAATCGTCAAATTCGCCTGATCGGGATTAGCCGTTTTTTTCATGTGCTGACGAAGCCGTTCCAGTTCGGTGACATCGACTTCTTCGATATAGGAATAATGCGGGATAGCGCGTTTGCTCAAGGCCATTTTTTCGGCAATCACCCGGCGCAGGCCGGTGACGGCGATTTGTTTGTCCTCTATTTGCACTTTGGTTGTTTTTGCAACCGGGCCTGTTTGCTGAAAGGATTTGAGATCCTGTTCAAGAATGCGCCCGCCGGGTCCCGATCCGGGAACATTGGCCAGATCTATTCCAGCGGCAAAGGCTTCCCGGCGCACAAAGGGCGAGGCCAAAACCGCACCCGACGTCGCTGAAGTCACTGGCGATACCGGGGCCATCGTTTGTGCTGGCGCGGGTTCCGGTTTTGTCTTCTTTACCGGTTCGGGTTTTATTTCAGAGGCAGGTTGCGGTTTTTCCGGTTTTTTATGTGACGAAACAGGCGCTTCGCCATCCAGTGAAAATTCGATCACTTCGGTGCCAATGGCGACCACGGTGCCGATTTCAGCGTTGATTTTATCGACTTTGCCGGTCACGGGTGATGTAATTTCAACGGTCGCCTTATCGGTCATTAAATCAAACAACGGGTCGTCTTCCTGAACGGTATCCCCTTGATGAATATGCCAGGCGACGATTTCCGCTTCGACAATGCCTTCACCGACGTCGGGCAATTTAAAAGTAAATGCGTTCATTATCCGGCCTCCATCACGCGCTTTAACGCCTCGGTCAAACGTTCCTGACCGGGGAAATATTCTTCTTCAAACAAATAGGGATAAGGCGTATCCCAGCCTGTGACCCGTTCGATGGGACTGCGCAGATGCCAGAAACATTCTTCCTGTACCTGTGACATCAATTCGGCGCCAAAGCCGCTGGTCCGGGTGGCTTCGTGGATGATCACGCACCGTCCGGTTTTTTTAACGGATTGAGAAATGGTTTCCAGATCAAGCGGCAACAGGGTGCGCAAATCGATAACCTCGCCATCAATAGCGGATTTTTCCACCGCCGCTTCGGCCACATGAACCATGGTACCGTAAGCCAGCACCGTGACATCGTTGCCTTCGCGGGTTATCGCCGCCTTGCCGATGGGAACCGTATAATGACCGGCCGGAACATCGCTTTTCGCATGTTTGGACCAAGGCTCGGCGACGCCGCCGAAATCACCGTTAAAGGGACCGTTGTACAAACGTTTCGGTTCGAGAAAAATCACCGGATCGTCATCTTCGATCGAGGCGATCAACATACCTTTGGCGTCATAGGGATTGGACGGCGTCACCACCTTCAAACCGCTGACATGGGTAAACAGGGCTTCGGGACTTTGCGAATGGGTTTGTCCGCCGTGAATGCCGCCGCCGGACGGCGTGCGGATCGTCACCGGGGCCCAGTATTGTCCGCCACTGCGGTGACGAAGCCGGGCCAGTTCACTGACGATCTGATCCATGGCCGGATAAATATAATCGGCAAACTGTATTTCAATAACCGGGCGCAAACCGTTGACGCCCATACCGATGGCGACGCCGACAATGCCACCTTCGGCAATCGGGGTATCAAATACCCGGGGAGAGCCAAATTTTTGCTGCAACCGATCCGTACAGCGGAACACACCACCGAAAAAACCGGCGTCTTCACCAAAAACAACCACATTCGGATCATCGGCCAATTTCACATCCATGGCCGAATTGAGGGCCTCAATCATATTGTTGGTCGTCATGGGTTACACCCCCGTCTGCTGGCGTTGGCGGCGCAAATGCGGCAACTCGGTTTTGTAAACGTCTTCAAAAACGGTGCTCAGCGACAATCTTGGCCCTGATGTCATGGTGCCAAATTTTTCCGCTTCTTTAAAAGCGTTGAAGACTTCGTCTTTGACAACCTGTTCCAGTTCTTCGTGACGGGCTTCATCCCATTTACCGAGCGCAATCAAGTGATCACGCAAACGCGTGATCGGATCACCCAGCGGCCACGCCGCCCATTCATTGACCGGGCGGTACCGGGATGGATCATCACTGGTGGAATGGGCTCCGCCGCGGTAGGTATAATGTTCGATAAACGTCGCCCCCAAACCCCGCCGGGCCCGTTCCGCCGCCCACCGGGTGACCGCATAGACAGCGAGAAAATCATTGCCGTCAACCCGCAATGACGGCAATCCGTAGCCCAGCCCACGGGCTGCGAACGGCACATTGGCCCCACCGGCTATGGATTGATAGGATGAAATCGCCCACTGGTTATTGATCACGTTCAAAATAACAGGGGCATGATAGACCGAGGCAAACGTCAGCGCATAATGAAAATCGGCTTCCGCCGTGCTGCCGTCCCCGACCCAGGCGCTGGCAATGTTGGTTTCATTTTTATAGGCCGACGCCATCGCCCAGCCGACGGCCTGACTGTACTGGGTCGCCAGATTGCCGGAAATGGTAAAGAAATTGCCTTCTTTCCAGCTATAGAAACCCGGTAGTTGCCGCCCCTTGATATCGTCCCGGGAATTGGCAAAACAATGGCACAGCATATCGACCAGAGGGCGTTTGCGGGCAATAAGCAAACCCTGCTGGCGATAGGTCGGAAAGAACATATCCCCTTTCTGCAAAGCCATGGCTTGCGCCACCGAGACGCCCTCTTCACCCGTGGACGGCACATAAAAAGAAATTTTTCCCTGTCGTTGAGTACGCAACAGACGATCATCAAAAGCCCGCGTCAACATCATGTCGCGAAGCCCGTCCAATAATTTTTCCGGAGCGATTTTAGGCGCCCACGGTCCGACGGCTTCGCCCGCGTCGCCAAGAACCCGGATCATTGAAAACGCCGCATCGCGGGTTTGTTCCGATTTCACATCAATACCGGGTCTGGCGACGGCACCGGGTTCAGGAATTTCAAGATCGCTGAAATCCGGGTCGTCCCCTGGTCGAAAAGGCGGTTCCGGGATTTCCAATCGGATAGTCTCTTCATCCGGCATTGATGATGTCATAAGGCCCTCATGCATTGATTCAGACAGGAAAATTCTTATTTCAGGAACGCCCGAATGACGTCCCGAATTGATTCCGGAAATGTATCACCAAACGTAAAAATTTAGCTTTCAAAGTCACGGGGCGTTTGAAACGAATAGAGAATATTTCACCATTATTTTGGCAAAGTTAAGAGAGTTCTTCCACACGCAAAAATGTCCCGTTGTTAATTCTGAAGCTGGGCTGGCAGCCACAAAGCAATAGCCGGATACATCATGATCATCACCAGTCCGATCAACTGCAACACAACAAAAGGAATAATGCCTTTATATATCTGCTGGATGCGCACCGAGGACGGGGCCACACTTTTCAGATAAAACAGGGCAAAACCAAACGGTGGCGTCAAAAAAGAGGTCTGCAAATTCACCGCCACCAAAATGGCAAACCAATAAACCACATCCGTTGTCGGCAAATGATTACCAAAATCAAGGGTTTGAATAATCGGCATAAAAATCGGCAGCACAATCAGGGTAATTTCAACCCAGTCAAAAAAGAAACCCAGAATAAAAACGCCAATCATCAATGCCGTTAACACTCCCCACGGCCCGATGGCATAGCTTTCGATCAGATCAATCACCACATCGTCGCCGCCGAGGGAACGAAAAACATAGGAAAAAGCCGTCGCCCCGATAAAAATGAAAAAAATCATCGCCCCCGTATGGGCCGTTCGTTGAACGATATCTTTCATGGCCGCCAATGACAGCCGACCATTGAAAAACGCCAGCAACAAAGCCCCGGCGGCACCAACACCGGAAGCTTCGGTCGGTGATGCCCAACCGGCAAAGATGGAGCCCAGCACCAACAAAACCAGAGCCACCGGCGGGATAAAACTTTTCACAACCATCAACAACAAATGCCCATAGGACTGCGCCCCTGCTTCACGGGGTAATTTTGGAGCCAATTTGGGTCGGAATAAGCCCGTAGCCATTATATAAAGAGTGTACAACAGTGACAGCATCAATCCCGGAAGCAACGCGGCTATGAACATTTTTCCGACCGACACCGCCATTAAATCGGCCATCATCACCAACATGATGCTGGGCGGGATTAAAATACCGAGTGTGCTTGATGCGGCGATGGTGCCAACGGATAACGGCGTATTGTAATGCCGCTCCATCATTACCGGCAACGCCATCAGGGTCAGCATGACAACGGAGGCGCCAATGATCCCGGTGGTAGCAGCCAGAATGGTCCCAAGCAATGTCACCGCAAGGGCCAATGCCCCCGGCACACGGCGCAATATAATTTGCAGCACATGCAGCAAATCATTGGCCAGACCGCTTTTTTCCAATGCGGTCCCCATCAATATGAACATCGGAATCGCCGTTAAAATAAGGCTTTCGGCAATGCCACCCCAAATTCTTGGCACAATATTGAAAAATTCGATGAGCGAAAAAAAATCGTAATAATAACCAATCAAACCAAAAGCCAGACCGATCCCACCCAGCACAAAGGCCACCGGGTAGCCGCTGAACAGTAAAAGTCCCAGCACAATAAACATGCTGAGCGGGAGCAAAGTATCGAGTTCCATATCAGCGCCCTTTTTCAGCCTGTAAAGTCGGTTCAAGGATCGTTTTTTTTGATTTCAGCAACACAGGTCGCGCCAGAAAAACAATATTTTTCAGCAATACGGAAACCCCGGCACCCAGCACCAGAACAAAACCGAAAATCAACGATGATTTGATTAACCAGCGATAATCCAGACCGTTGGTTGAAGCCGAACTTTCACCCATCTGAAATGAATTTGCGACAAACTCAAAACTGAAGAACAGGATCAGCACCGTGTAGGGCAGCAAAAAAAACAGACAACCGATAACCTCGAGCCAGGCCTTATTCCTGCTTGATAAGCGTTCACGCAATAAATCAACACGCACATGGCTGTCTTTCAAATAGGCAGCCCCCAATACCAGCGTGAACAGCACGGTGTGCAAATGCCATTCGGCTTCTTGCAGCCGGGTTGAACCGAGCACAAAAAACCGTCGGGTAATAACGTCGAATACGGTCACCAAAATCAATGGCAAAGCCACCCAGGCGGCGGCATTACCGATTTTTGTAATGATCCGGTCCAAACAGGTACTGATTGATAATAAGCGTTCCATTTCTATCCCCATGGCAGTCCGGGCCGCTCCATCGAACGACCCGGAAGATTGTTGTAAAAGTGTATTTTTACGAAAGGATTTTTGTAGCTATTTCAAATAAGCCAACTCTTTCCATATTTTGTAATTGGCACGAAAGGCTTGCAATGATTCCCAGACCCGTTTGAAATCCTTGTCTTTGGCGCTTTCCTCGGCAACCACTTCTTTCCAGCCGGCTTCAAATTTATCAAGAATGTTTTTGGACCAACGTTTGACTTGCACGCCCTGGGATTTGAGTTTTTTGATGGCATCGAACTGAATGGCTTCGCCTTCGGCCAGGGTCGCCTGAATATTGGCCCGGCAAATGGTATTGACCTGGGCACGCTGGTTATCCGTCAAAGCGTTCCATTTATCCAGATTGACCAGCAATTCAAGAAACGTCGTTTGCTGGTGCCAGCCGGGGAAATAGTAATATTTGGCGACCTGGGCAAAACCCAGTTTCAGATCTATGGCAGGCTGGGAAAATTCCGTCGCATCCAACGTTCCCCGTTCCAATGCAGGAAAAATATCCCCGGGTGCCAATAATTGTGTCGAAGCACCCATTTTTTCCAATACCTGGGCGCCAAGTCCGAAAATCCGCATTTTCAGACCTTTCATATCTTCAACAGTATTGATTTCCTTTCTGAACCAGCCACCGGCTTCGGGTGCCACGATGCCGCAGGCAATACCTTTGACATTATAGGGCTTGTACATTTCATCCCACAACTCTTTGCCGCCGCCATAATCAATCCAGGCCATGTATTCACCGGCTCCCGGACCAAAGGGAACGGCAGCAAAAAAACTCGCCGCCGGGATTTTTCCGGCCCAGAAACCACTTGACGCCCAACCGGCATCAATGGAGCCTTTACCAACGGCTTCAAAAATTTCGAATGTTGGTACTAACGCTTTCGGTTCGAAATATTTGACATTGAACGTGCCATTGGAAATTTTTTTCAATTCATTTTTGAAAAACTTTCCGCTGGCTCCCAGTTGAATCAAAGCCCCCGGATAGGCGCTTTGCATTTTCCAGCGAACCTTGCTGGCGGCATGGGCATGCATTGAAACGCCGCCGACAACCATGACACCGGCGGTAACCGCCAATAAACATTTTTTCATAGTCTTTTTCATGTTTTCAGTACTCCCTGTTCAAAAATTTATTAAGGTTTATTGCTGTTGGAGAGAAACCCATAAGCCCCGCTCTCTCAGGCGTTTCGGATGGCTTCGTAAATGCCCGGCAAATAGGTTTTCGCAACCGGGATCAAGTGATACATCAGTGTAAAAGCATGGATCAGTCCCTGGCCGAGAACGACTTCAACCGGAACACCGGCATCTTTTAATCTGTCGGCATACAGATACCCTTCGTCGGCGACGCCATCGCATTCGGCAATCAGGATATAATGGGGCGGCATGCCTTTAAGGGCCGGGTACAAAGCCGGTGAGTTATAAACGTCGGCTTCGGCCGCCCCCTTCGGCATATACAAATCGCGGTAATGTTCTATTTCTTCCCAATCCAGATGCACCCCCGTTGCATAGGTTTTCATCGACGGCAGCGACATGGTCTTGTCGTACCAAGGGGTGACAGCGACCACCAGACAGACTTCGGGACCGCCCTGTTCAACGGCCCGGCGAGCGGTCGACGTTGCCAGACAACCGCCACAGGACGTACCCGCCAAAATGATGCGGTTCGTATCGCCGCCATATTCAGCGGCATGGTCTTTGGCCCACGGCAATAAATCATAACAATCATCATCCGGTGCCGGATAAGGATGTTCAGGCGTTTTCCGATACTCAATGGCGATGACAACGGCTGGCGTTTCCGCCGCAATGGCGCGGCATTCATGTTCGCTTTCATCAAGACCGCCGATGGCAAAGCCACCGCCATGGTAATACAGCACGACCGGCAAATCTTTGCCCGTTTCCGATTTACCCCGGTAAACCCGACCCGGGCGGACACCCGATTTCACAGGTATTTCGATGTTTTCCACCAGATCACATTCGCTCATCGGCGGGTTGCCCGATGCGATCAGCATTTTGCTTAAAGCCCTTCTGCGGTTAACTTCGACCTTGTACAATGGCGGCAGGTTTTTTTCTTCCATCATTGCGACCATTTGATCGAGATATTTCCTCGTATCCGGGTGCAATGCAGCCTGAGTCTGTACGTCCATGGTGTTTTCTCCTGTTAAAAAATTTAAATTAAAAATTACTATTCATTGGAGCCGGATGCGGCGACCACTTCAGCTTCGGCAATATCTTCTTCCTGATGATGGTCTTTGCGTAACGTGACAACTGCCACCACGGCCCCGATCAAAGCCACGGTGGTCAACACCCACAAAAGAAGGTTGAAAGCATCGGAAAAACTGGTCACAGCCGCATTTTTAACCACAGTCACCGTTTCAACCGCCAACCCGGTTGTGGCTGCGCCGATATTGCCGCGCACAATCTGATCGGCCATGATAGTGGCCTGATCGTTCAGTTCTGGCGCCGTTGTTGCCAGCATTGCCGGGAATTTAACCAAAACAACGGAAAACAAAATCGCTCCGGCCCCGGCAACAGCAACCGAGTCGCCTAAAATCCGGTTGGTATTGAACATGCCATTGGCCATGCCGCTTTTTTCCGGCGGGGCGGCACTGACGGCGATATTGTCATTCAGCCCCATCACCATACCAACGCCAATGCCGGCAATGGCAGCCCCCGCAATCAACATTTGCCAGTTTTCACCAGCCCCGAACCCGGTCATCAGAACCGAGCCGACAGCGGTAAAAATCAAACCGGCCGTCACCAGAAGACGGGCCGGAATTCTGGCCGCCAATATTCCCGTAACATAAGGGGCAATAAACAAAAATCCGGTATAGGGTAAAATCGCCAGCCCCGATTCCCCAGGTGTCAGCCCGGCGACAACCTGTAAATACAAAGGCAGGAACGTCAACATGGCGACCAGATTCAAATTGCTGAGGACAGCGATGATATTGGCACCGGCATAATTTGAATTTTTAAATAATGATAATTCAAACATCGCCCCGTCGCGGTTGTTTTCGACAATCAAAAAACCGATAATCAAGATGCCGGAGGCGACAAAATCCGTAATAATGGGAACAGAATCCCAACCCCGCACCGGACCTTCGATGATGCCCAACATCAACAGGAACAAGGCCCCGGTAAAGGTAAACAAGCCGGCCCAGTCAATACGTCCGCCATCCGGGTTCCTGGATGGCCGCATTTTTGGTGCGGCAAACAATAAAATCAGAACACCCACCGGAACGGCCATCAAAAACGCATACCGCCAACCGAACGTTTCCGTGACCACACCGCCCAGCATGGGCCCCAAAATCAGACCAATACCAAATGATGCCCCCAACACGCCAAAGGCTTTGGCCCGTTCGGATCGACCCTGAAATTCATTGGCTAAAATCGCAGGCGCGCTGGCCAACAGCATCGCCCCGCCGACACCCTGCACGGCGCGAAAAGCATCCAGCATAAAAGCCGTTGACGCCAATCCTGCCATCAATGCGCCAATGCTGTGAACGATCAGGCCAAGTACCAGAATTTTCCGCCGCCCGAACAAATCGGCCATCGACCCAGACGTCAGCAAAAATGCACACAGCGTTAAATTATAGCCGTTGATGACCCATTGCAGTTGACTGAACGTCGCGCCCAGATCGCGGCCGATGGTTTCCAGCGAGACCCCGCCAACGGTAATACCAAGGGGAATTAAGGCCGCCGCCAGCGCCACCCCGATCAGGGTTGGCATTTTACTGCTTTGATGGTCGCTTTCATTTTCAGAATGGCTCAATGGTCATCTCCTTTGTTAATGCTATCCGTCTTATTTACCGGTTGATTCCAGACCCGACTTATAAACAGGTTGGTCGTCGTGAACGTCCCGGCCAACGATCATATCTGTCAGCCTGAGTTCCTGATCCTGATCAAATCCGCAACGCTCAACACGTTCGCGGTCATTGCGGTAGGTGCCAAAGATGATGTCCCACCAGACCACATCGCCAAAATTGAAGTTATGGCTGTCATATTCATGGTGAATACGGTGCATGGTCGGGGTTTGAATGAAGTACCCGACCCACCTGGGGATACCGGCAATGTTGGAGTGAATGAAAAACCCGACAAAGGCATGTATCAGCACGTACCAACCAACGGCTGCGACATCAAAACCAAACACCGGAAACATGATCACCGCACCCATAATGGATTGGGCGGTAAAATCCAGAGGATGAACATAAAACGCGGTTAACGCTTCAAGCCGGGCCGGACTATGATGCAACTGATGAACCGTGCGCCACAAAAACGAACTGATATGGCGCAACCGATGCCACCAGTAATCAAAAAAGGTTTTTACGATATAGGCCAAAATCGCAGCAACCGGGGCGATGGCATAATCCTGAAGCCGCATCAGGGAGGCCCCCTGAACCCAGTCTTCCCAAGTATAACCGGCAACAACCTGCACGCCAACAGACAGCAGATTGACGAACAACGCCCGGCCATACCAGTTGGGGACCTTGACAAAGGCCATCGCCGGAAATAATCGTTCAATAATCAAAAATACTGCCAGCATAATAAAAATATAATTCAGCATGTCTGTAACTCCTTTGTTTCGGGAACCTGTGGCCTGTGAAGATCAATAAAAACCCGGCTCAATATAGCCATCGAACGGGGCCGCTCTGCCATCGGCAAATGACCACAATTTTCAACCACATGAACTTCGCCCATAGGCATCAACCCAGCGAAAATCTGTGCGTCCCCGACCGGCAATAAATGATCCCGGTCCCCCCAGACAATCAGTGTCGGCATCTTCATCTGTGGCAATGAAGGTTCCATTTCCGGATTGCCGTCACTGCCATGGGGCAAATCCAGCCATTGTTTTTCCAGCAACGGCTGATTGGCCGCAGCGCGTTCGGCGAACACCTGTTTCATGGGCCATGGGATAAAAGGCGGTTTGATAAAAACATTGGCCATCAATTTGTTAAAATCACCCCGGTCATAGACTTTCAAAGGATGCTGACCGCGTTTCAAGCGCTCCAGATCCCAGTGATCGACTTCACGTTTTAAACCGGCGGGCGCAAATAAAATCATTGACTTCACCCGATCCGGGTATTTGTCGGCAATACGAAGCGCCACATGGCCGCCCAAAGAATTACCGACAACGGTAAAAGACCGGATATTTAATGCGTCCATCAATTGTATCAAAAGTTCCACATGGGCGTCGACGGAATATCGGAAATCCCAAGGATGACCGCTTAGGCCATGGCCCAACAAATCCGGTATCACGCAATTTATGTCTTTACCCAAAGCCTTTGCATAGCGGACAAAATTCAAACCGTCGCCGCCAAAACCATGGATCATCAGAAATGTTTGATCCTTATTGGCGGTTTTGGATTTAAGAAAAGAAATTTTATGGCCGTTCAACACAACGTCATCGCGCACCAGAGCGGACTGGAAAATTTCCATAGCCACCAGCCTGTCGGCAATCGCGCATTTGATTTTTTTAAACAGGGTCATCCATCTTTCCCCGCTCAAACCTGCAGAGCAACGGGTTCAACCGCTTGTACCGCGTTCTGCCTTGCAATGAATTTTTCGGCAATGGTGACCAGTTGTCCGGGCTGCTCAATCATCGGAAAATGATTGAAACCTTCAACAGGATGATATTCCGCACCGTTGATACGTCTGGCGGCGGCCGGTGAAACGCCGGGATCGACAATGGCATCTTGTTCCGCACCGATAACCAGCGTTGGCACCGATATGGCATCCAGATAAGGCGTAGTATCGATCTGATAATAATTCACCACCAGAGCGGCGTAATTCATCACCGCATGTTTGTTGGCAAACGGTGCAATCACCATGTCACGGTATTCTTCGGCAATCAGGGCCATATTTTCCGCAACCATGGGCAATTTGCCGCCACCGCCACCCATCATCGCCACAACCAATGGCGCCATAATCGGGCGACCATCAATCATTTTTGCCATTTTCTGTAAATTCAGGGCGAACTTGCTCTGCATCGGACCATACTCGGCAAGCGGCCAAAAATTACCACCGACAAACAACAATGAACGGATACGGTCCTGCATCTTTGTATAGGCTTCGAGCGCGACCTTGGTGCCGCTGCAATAGGCAAACATATCAGCACAGCTGACCCCGGCATGATCAACGATTTCCAGCAAATCCCGGGCGTGGTCGCCAAGTTTAAAATCCAGATCGTGTTCGCTTTCTTTGAAGCCGCGCATATTCCAGATAACCACCCGGCGGTTTTCTGACATGGGCTCGACAACCCGGTCCCAAAGCCGGGTCGAGACCCCGTATGCATTGGCAATGATCAGATCAGGCTGATCGCCGGAGCCGGAAATTTCATATTCCAGGTCGCGGCCAAGGCGGCATTTGAATTGCCGGACTTCGGGGGTGAACGCGCTCATTCCGCCGCATCCATTTTAATCACCCCACTATCGACAAGACGGGTCACCATTTCCATCATGATATTGACGGACTGAAAATTTTCTGCAGCGATTTCATCAGGCGGCAAGGACACTCCCAGATCTTTTTCAATTTCGCTCATCACGCTGAAGATACCCAGACTGTCAATGATCCCTTCGGCGAGAATTTGGGTATCGTCATCGAACTTCACATCCGGTCCCAGCGATGAGCTTTCGCGCACGGCCTGACGCAGTGTTCCTTTAAGTTTATCGAGCATTGTCTTTTCTCCTGTGTTCAAGAATGTTTTTCCGTTGCAAAATATTTGCGGTTCAGTTCGACGTACATATCCGCGGCTTTCTTTATCAGTGCCGTTTCGGTATCGTTGACTTCGCGGATGATTTTTCCGGGCATACCCATTACGACACTGCGGGGCGGAATTTTTTTAGTCGCTGTAATCAGTGCACCGGCGCCGATCAATGATCCCTTGCCGATCACCGCACCATCCAGAATGATGGCCCCGATACCAATCAGACAGTCATCTTCAATGCGGCACCCATGCAACCTGGCTCCGTGGCCGATGGAAACGTTATCGCCAATATTTACGGGGAACCCGCCATCTTCATCCGGGTCACAATGGATGATACAGCCATCCTGAACATTGCTGCGGCAACCGATGGAAATGGTGTTGTGATCACCGCGCAACACCGTTTGATACAAAACCGAAGACAATGACTTGATGCGCACATCACCGATCACATCGGCACTGGGAGCAATAAAAACATCCGCACGGATCATAAAACATACTCCGCCGCTTCCGGATCGTTGCTCTGCTCCCAATGGGACAGGATCACATCTTCACAACGGGCCCGGTCACCAAACAGAATTTGCAGAGCCTTGATACGGCGCATCAGCAAATGCAATCCCCGGTGCCAGCGCAATCCTTCGGCACCGAATAGGTGCAAGCCTTTTTCGCCCACGTTTCCGGCCAGTTCCGAAGCCAAAGCCTTGGCCGCCGCTGTGCCTTGATTTTGCGGGATGCCCCGGCCCTGATGACCGACAGCCGTGGCGTACAACAATGACCGGATCATTTCCACATCACGGAACATCTCGGCACAGCTGTGAGCGACGGATTGAAAATTACCAATAGCCTGATCGAACTGCCGACGCTTGCGAACGAAATCACAGGCATGGTTCAACAACGCATCCGACGCCCCCAGCAATTCAGCCGTCGTCAACAACCGACCCAGCACGACAACGTCATCAAGCACATCCGAACAGTTGTCAGCGATCCTGTGGACCGGCGTGTCATTAAACGTAACGCACCCTGCCCGCCTTGAACGGTCAATGTAGCCAACGGATTGCCGTTCCAGACTGTCATTTTTCAGATCAACCAGAAACAATCCGCGTTGATGTTTTGCGGTTTCACAATCCAGCAATAAATGCGAAGCGTTCATGACGCCTTCGACGAGATCAAGTTTTCCACTGATTTTTCCGGGTCCGGATTTGTTTTTTCCGGGCGTGAACACCGGCCTCGGCGTCAACTGCATATCGTCACCGCCAAGGCTGACCGCCAGATCATTCAGCAACGGTTTCAAAATGGCGGCTTCCTGTACATTCAGGGCAATCCACGATGCCAACATCAACGAACGCAGGGAACGATCCAGCGGCAACCTTCCGGCTTGTTCACAGGCCAAAACGATGTTCAACAATCGCTCATCGCCAGGTTTTTCCGGCTTCGACCATTGTTCAAATGCAAGATCCCGGTAAAAGGCAATCATTTCTCCGGAAGCCGCCGTCGGTTTGATAACGATGCCTTCGACCGGGGCGGCGCGTTCCGGTTCCGGTTCGGCCAAATCCGAGACCGGCAATCCGGATAACAGGGATTGCAGTTTTTCACACAACCGGTTTTGCGAGTCTGATAATCTGAAATCCATTTCAAGCTCCTCTGATTGCTGTCAAGTCAAGCGGCGTAAACGTTGAGGACGCGCTTGGCGATGGTGTTTTTCTGAATCTCGTTCGATCCGCCTTCGATGGCCCCGCCCCGGCTCCTGAAAAATTCTTTCAGCCAATACCCGGGCCACGTTCCATCGCCAAGATCGTGACATTCCAGTAACCCGCCGGCGCCGATGACATCCATCGCCAGACGGCTAAGCGCCTGATTGGTTTCCGCCCAGACCAGTTTTTCAACGGAAGCAACAGGACCTTTGGCACCGCCCTCTTCCATTTCGGAAACTTTGCGGTAACCCATGTATTTCAGGGCCTGAATACGGCTGTGAAGATTGACAAGGCGGCTCCGGATTTCCCCGCGTGCATAGGCCGGTGCTTCGGGAGTTGGTAAAATTTTTGCCGATCGCCTTAGTTTTTTGAGAATCATTTCAAGTATCAACGTGCGCTCTATGGTGCCGATACCACGGGCGAACGACATATTGCGCATAACCACCCGGGCACCGCCGTTAAGCGGTCCGACCAGAGCATCATGGGGCAGGATCACGTTTTCCATGATCAATTCGTTTTCTTCTTTATCGCCGTCGATCATCCTGGTTTCAACGACGGTCAAGCCCGGTGTATCCATTGGCATGATGAAAGTGCTTAACGCCTTGTCGCGGGCCTTTTCCGAACCGGTGCGCATCAATACCAGACAATATTTCGAATACTGCGCCCAGCTGGTCCATTTTTTACGGCCATCCAGCCGCCAGCCACCTTCAATTTTTCTGGCCGTGCCTTTGATGGCGAACAGATCCGATCCGGCGTCCGGTTCGGAAAAACCCTGACACCAGATATCATCGCCCGACAGAACACCCGGCAAATAGTCCTGCTTCTGTTTGGTTGTGCCGAATTCAATCAGCGTCGGACCCAGCAATTCAACACCGACCCAACTGGCCATGGGCGGGGTTTCATGGCGGGCCAGCTCTTCGTTGAAAATAAGCTGATAGGTCTGGCCTAACCCCTGCCCGCCCCATTCAACGGGCCATGTCAGGCCAAGCCAGCCACCCTGATAAAGTTTTTTGTGCCAATCCAGACGAAAGGCCAGCCTTTCATCGGCATCGGTGGGTTCCTGTTTCGATCCTTTTTCCCAGCCTGCCGGTAAATTGCTTTTAAGCCAGCTTCTGGCACGGTCCCGGAACGTCCTTTGTTGTTCGTTTTCATAAGCATCCATGATACACCTGTTTTGCAAAAATCCTGATAAAGGCTATTGTTTGACGTTAAGCCACTGCGCCCCGATTCTGGGATCGCCCAGTTCCTTCAGCATTTTCGGGATGGCTTTGAAGTAACTGGTGAAAAACAGATCACGATGTTCAGGTTCGTTCTGGTACATGGCTTCTGTAGCCGGTGGCAGTTCCGTCCATTTCAGTTTGGCGTCACTGTGATGGGGGGCGTGATAGTTTTCATTCAGCATCACCCGGCAATAAAAAATTTCCAGCGGATTGGTCGGCATGATCGAACGGGTCAAAGTCAGCGGCGTGTCACCGTACAGCCCCACATGTTCGGTCAACCGCCGCCAGGATTGTAAATTGGCCGCCAAGGCTTCGGGCAAAACATAGGCAATCAGGAATTCCTGCCACCAGCCATAGGCATCGACAACCATCAGAACAGCCACCAGCGAGACCACCATGATGGTCACATCACGGTTGCATTTACGTTGCATGCGTTTGGTTTTTTTACCTTTGATCAAGGCCCGGGTCAGCATCAGGAAATAATAAACCGGGGCGAAAATCAGTTCCGAAACGGCCGCCAATACCCGCTGCCAGCGTTTGGATGTGGTATCCACATAGGGCCAGAATTCCAGATCCCGGTCCGTGCCGATCAAACCATGGTGGGATGAATGCACAACCCGGAACAAACTCATCGGCGCCAATGTCAGTGTCCCGGTGATAATACCGCCCAGTTCATTGATGGTCTTGTTGTCGGACAGTAAAAAATGTACGCCTTCATGCATGGTCAATATCGTCGAATTGGCACATACACCGGCAAAAATGATGCAGATAACCGTCACCGGCCACAGTCCGGCCTGCCATGCCATGACAGCCCCCGTTCCAAATACGGCCCAAAATACCAAAGTAAAAACAGGCATAAATTTCATCGTGCTTTCTCCAGATCAGTCATTTATCCATAGCCGGATATTCAGAGGTCGTTTCACACCGCATTTGGCGCAAATTTTTCAAGAACGGCGTGTTTGATTTTACCGCGCAACAATTTTCCGTTGGCCGCCCGCGGAATGGCGTCCATTCCCAATTCTTCGACGGAAACACGTCGTTTGGGGATTTTAAAAGTGCTCAGGTTTTCACTGAAAATTGAATTCCACGATCCCGGATCAACGGTTTTTCCGTCCTGGGCCTTGTAAACAAAAACCAATTCTGAACCGAGCACCTGATGGGGGATGGCGGTAACGATAACGTCTTCGACATCGGTTAACAGCGGTGACAGGTTTTCAATTTCGCTGGGATAAATATTTTCACCACCGACATGGATCATGCTGTCGATACGGTCAATAATGAAGACATTGTTTTCATCATCAATGCGGCCCAGATCGCCGGTGTGCAACCAGCCATCAATCAGCTTTTCCGCCGTGATATCCGGCTGCTTGATGTAGCCTTTAAACAAATGTTCGCCACGAATAAGTATTTCGCCTTCTTCGCCACGGGGAACTTCGACGCCGTCTTTGACAATCCTGATCTGACACGCGGGCAATGGTTTACCGGCCGAACCCCGGCTTGCCAAAGTCCGTGACGGCGTTTCCGATGTGGAAAACGATGTCGTTTCCGTCAATCCAAAACATTGATAAACGGGGACGCTGAATTTTTCTTCGAACGCATCAACCAGATCCTGTTTTAACTTCGATCCGCCGGACAGGATGCCTGTAACCGTTCCCTGTTCAGGTTTTTCCGGTCGTTGCACCAGCAATGACAAAAACGCGTTCATCACCAATGCCCACTGAAGTTTATAGGTATCGCACAAATGCCAGAATTTGATCATGGCCAGATCGGAACGGACCGAGACATGCATGCCTCCTGACCACAGTGCTGCCAGTGTTGAAAACAGTTGTCCGGAATTGTGAAACAACGGACAGGCCGTTAAAAAACGTGAATTTTCATCAAATTCGAAAGTAATGGCCAAACCGAATGAATTGATCAGCAAGCCACGGTGGGTTAATTCCGCGCCCTTCGGCAATCCGGTTGAACCGGATGTGAAAACGATTTCCGATGTCAGATCCATATCCGCGTCCGATGATTGGGCCAGATCGGTCTTTCCGGGCATGGGCCGGGCCATAATCATTTTGTAAAATTCGACTTCATCAGCCACGGCAATGCGTTTGCCGGTTTTTTCGACCGCTTCGACACGACTGCCGAATTCGCTGGCGTACAAAGTCAGAACCGGATCCGTCAAATTGCAGATATGGGCAATTTCGCCTTCGCCCATTTTCGGGTTCAACGGCACAAACACGCGCTTTGCCGCGATGGTCGAGACAAAAAACAGAGCCATCAATGTGGAATTATGAAACACCGTGGCGACGGACTGACCACGAGACACGCCCTGTTCCGTTAAATAGTCATCAAATTTAACGGTAAAATCATAAACGTCCTGAAACGTCACATCGCCCATACCCGGTTCGGTGGCGATCATATAGGGACGGGCCGAAAACAGGTTTTTACTGCGCTCAACCAGCTTGAACAGACTTGTAATTTCGTTGGGATAGGTATCGGTGGCTTTCATTTCAGGCTCCTGAAGATATACATAAATTATTCAGCCGCGGTTGCGACTTCGCTTGCGGGCAGCTCGGCCCCGCAGACGCCGCAAAACTCATGTTCAAGGGGTAAATGCTTTGCCCCGCAGAGCGGGCAGGATTTAATCGGTGCGCCACCAAAAAATTCCGGTGACTTGTCATCCATGGCGCGTTTTCTGAAATCGCCGTGAGCGACTTCACGCTTTTCAATGAACGCCTCCATGCCTTCAAAGGTTTCGGGGGCGCCGGAATGAATAGCCAGCCAATCCGCCGCATGGGGGGCCGTCACGCCCCAGACCATGTTTTTAAAGAAATTCGTTTGTGTGAGTGTATGACGGGTGGTTTCGGCAAATTTATCGATCAGATTATCCGCCAGTTGATCAACTGAACGATCCAGTTGAGCCCGTGGAACGGCGCGGTTAATCAGGCCCCAGTCCAGCGCCTTGTCAGCCGGGATATCTTCACACATCAGCAAAACTTCACGGGCGCGGCGATCGCCAATGGACAACGACAGCCACTGTGTCACACCAATGGCGGCAACACTGCCCCGTGCCGTTCCGGCCTGACGGATAACCACATCGTCTGCGGCCACGGCCAGATCGCACGCCAGATTAAGCTCGTTCCCAGCCCCCACGACCAAACCGTTCAAACGGGCAATGGTCGGTTTGCCGAGATTGACCATCCGGGTCTGAAAGGCAATGAATTCATTGATCCACTTGAAATAATCCCGTGGCCGGGCACACAGGTCATAATGTTCTTTCAAGTCAGCACCGGCACAAAACGCTTTGTCCCCGGCACCGGTTAAAATCACCACGGCGACACCGTCATCAAACTGGGCATCACGCAAAGCATCGTTGATTTCGGAAAACGATTTGAAACTGATGGCGTTATAAATTTCGGGGCGGTTGATGGTGATGGTTGCCCGGCCATTACCTTTTTCATAAAGGATGGTTTCAAAATTCAATTCGGATACGTCTTTACCTGTAATGCGGGCCACGATTTTGTTTCCTTGTTTTCCTGTTTTCCAGTGATCCGGGCGGCGAAGCCACAAACATCCGGAACATATTTTCACACGAATTACGTTAGTGAATTTTCTTATACGATTTTAAATTGCAGTTTTCAACAAATTTTTTCTATTATTTAACGAATTTATTTTAAAATACTCTTTAATGATGTTTTGAAAGTCATCTTTGCCAATGCTGTCTTGCCCCGGCAAAGAGCGCACAAACCGCCCGTCAAAACCGAAATACGGCATATAAAACCGTAAAGTCCGTTCAAGATGTCGCTGAATGATGGTTTTTATTTCGGCGTCCGGGCGGAATTTGATGGCCGGCAATCCAAGCATTTCCGTCACACAATCGGAACAATCCTGCATGGTGGGGCCGGTCCCGGTCAGATGACGGACGGGATGGCCGGGGAAACCCTGATTGAAAAAATTAAAAGCATCACGAATGACATCATCAACAGCAACCAGATCCAGACGGGCTTCGGGATCGCCCTTCAACAGGATGGGACTATCCGTTTTTAGATTTTTTAAAGGGGTTAAAGACCGAAGCCCGTCGAGCAACCCATAAACGCCGGACGTACCGCCTGCGGGTCGCCAGTAATGACGGGTGCCAACAACGATACTCGGCCTAAGTATAATGGCACGCAACCCTGCCCGGTGGGCTTTTTCCATAACCCTGTGTTCCGCCATGGATTTGCTTTGTTCATAAACATTATGGAACGCAAAATCATTGTCATGCAGCGTTTCCGGAATGTCTCCGGATTGAATACCGGAACTATAGGCCGTCGACACGTAAACAAAATCCGTCGCGCCACAGCGGGCCGCCAAATTCATGACATTTTCGACGGCTTCAACATTGTGGGCCATGATTTCGTCAATGGCGTTGTCTTCGAACCGCAGACTGGCGGCAAAGTGCCAGACGGAACGGATATTTTCCTTATCAAGCACATTATCAGCAATCACCCCGGCACACAGATCCGGTTCGCAAACATCACCAATAACAACGCTATTATTTGTTAAATCCGAAGCAATTTGATGCGTATAACCGGCCGCCGCAATGGTCTGGTGATGGCGTAACCGTGCCAGAGCCGACGGGTTATCCTGACCCCGGACCAATGCCACGCTGCGCCCGCCTGCCCGCGCCCACCAATACAGAAAATGACTGCCAAGAAACCCGGTTGCCCCGGTGATCAAGGCGGTGTGATCCTTGAAGGCCAACGCCTTTGACAACTGATCCAGCGACAGCCAGCGACCCGCATCAACATCTTGTTGTCCGGACGGATTTTCAACGGGCGTATCCATCATGGTTTTTTCGCCGTGGTTTCGATTTCAACCTTGCTGCGCTCTTCCATCAAGGCTTTTACTTCAACCATTGCCATCGCCGGATAAACCGCACCGATGATATCCCGGTAAACCGTGCCGATGTCCCTTGCCCGGGACAGGTATTCCGATCTGTCCAGAATATACCACGTCATGCGGACGATATGCCGGGGTTCGGCCCCGGCCGATCTTAAAACCTCAACCGTATTGATTAACGATTGCCGGATTTGATCAACCAGATCGTCGGAATGAAACTTTCGCCCGGCGTCCCAGCCAATTTGCCCGGAAACAAATACAAACCCGTCTTCGGTGGCAACGCCGTTGGAATATCCGCTCGGCCGGTCCCAGCCTTCGGGCTGAATAATTTTGTGAATCATTGGATTATTCCGCAACCGACGGCATCATTTCGGCGTCCCGTTCCTGTTGACGCAGAACATAGCGTTGCAGTTTCCCGGTTCCTGTTTTCGGCAAACTGTTGACAAAAGCCATATGGTGCGGACATTTGTAGCGTGCCAGATGGTCTTTGACGAACGCCTTCAACTGCTCGGCCATGTCTTCGGAACGGTCATTGTTGGCGGCCAGCACGACAAACGCCTTGATATTGAAACCGCGTTCCGGTGACGGCGAAGCCACCACCGCGCATTCCTCGACAGCCGGATGATCAAGCAAGACTGCTTCGACTTCGGGACCGGAAATTTTATACCCCGATGAAACAATAATATCATCGGCGCGGGCCTGATAAATGAAATAGCCGTCTTTATCGCGGATATAGGTGTCCCCGGTGACATTCCAGCCTTTTTTGACGTATTCCCGTTGCCGGTCATCATCCAGATAACGACATCCTGTGGGCCCGCGAACCGCCAGATAACCAATATTGCCGTCTTCGACCGGGTCCATGTTTTCATCAACGATGCGCACCTCATAGTCGGGCAATGCTTTTCCGGTGGCACCGGGCCGGGCCTCTGGAGCCGGGGATGATAAAAAGATATGAAGCATTTCCGTTGATCCAATGCCTTCGGCTATTGCAAGCCCCGTTTTGCGGTGCCATTGCCGCCACACCGAGGCCGGCAATGTTTCCCCGGCGGAAACACAATGGCGCAATCCCTTCAGATCATAATCGTCCAGCAGTGCCAGCATTCGCTGATAAGCCGTCGGTGCCGTAAACAAAGCCGTCACCCCGTGATTGGCAACGGCATCCATCAATTCGGCCGGTCCTGATTTTTCCAGCAGAAAACTGCACGCCCCGGCACGAAGCGGGAAGACCACCGACGCCCCCAGACCAAATGTAAAGGCAATCGGTGGCGAGCCCAAAAACACGTCATCGTTTTTCGGGTGCAAAACCGGTTCCGCGTAGGCATCGGAAATAGCCAAAATATCACGGTGAAAATGAATACAGCCTTTGGGCTGCCCCGTTGTCCCCGATGTAAAGGCCAGCAACGCCGGATCGTCCGCCGCCGTATCTATAACGTTAAAGGATCCGGTTTTGCCCAGCATCATCCGTTCAAAATCCGTCGTCTTTTTTGCATCCGGAAGACCATTGAAATATTGAACCTGAATATTTTTTTCCTGTGCGGAGACTTTTTCAATTTCATCAACCATACGCACATCGGAAACGATGAAATCGACCTTTGCCTTGTGACAGACTTTCAGAATTTCCATGGACCGGAGCATGGGCATGGTGGCGACGACAATGCCGCCGGCCATTAAAATCCCGAACCATACAGCCACCGTCATCGGACTGTTGTAACCGTGCAGCATGACCCGGTTGCCGGGCACCAGCCCCAGATCCCGGGTCAATGTTTCGGCAACCCGTGACGCCCGGTCATTCAATTCCTGATAGGTCCAGCTTTCATGCGGGGATTTAATCGCGATCCGGCCATGATTTCCGTTGCAGCAATGGTCGCGCAACAAGGCGTTGACACAATTCAGGCGGTTGGGATAATTCACTTCCGGGCGCGGGAAAATCTGGTCCGGCAAATCTTCTGTTTTCGGCAGGTTATCCTTTACAAACCTGTCAACGTGCGCGGTTTCTGTAGATTGATAGTGTTGCGACATGTCCTGCTCCTGTGTTTGTGGTTAATGCCCGTGAACGATTTTGTGAAAACACGTCACAGGCCGTCCTACATAACTTCCCCGCCAGCTATGGTTATGGCTTGCCCCGTTATTGACCGGGCCCCCGGCTGGCATAGCCACAACACTGTTTTTGCAACCTCCCAAGGCTCTATCAGGCGTCCCTGTGGGTTGGTTTTTGTCAGTTCGCACAAGGCTTCTGTGCGCGACCGTCCGGTTTTTTCCTGAATATTCTGTAACGCTGTTTCAACAATTTCCGTGTTGGTGTAACCCGGACACACGGCGTTTACAGTTACGCCGTTCGCGGCCACTTCCAACGCCAATGCCCGGGTCAACCCAAGCACGCCGTGTTTGGCCGCCGTATAGGCGCTGACATAGGCATAGCCTTTCAATGCCGCCGTACTGGCAATATTGATGATCTGCCCGCTTCCATTGCTGATCATCCCGGGCAACACTTGACGACTGCATAGAAAAGGCCCCATCAAATTCACATCAAGAGCCTGTCTGAATGCGGCCGGCGACATGCGTTCAAGTTTTTCAGGACTGACAAATCCTGCATTATTGATCAGAATATCAACGGCGCCAAACCCATCGACGGCCGAAGACATGGCTGTTTCAACAGATTTTTCATCGCTGACATCCATCGCCACAGCCCGGGCCTGATCCATTCCGGCGATAACGCTTTCAAGTTTTTCAAGTCGGCGCCCCATCACAGTCACACAGGCACCCGAAAGCATTAATTGATTGGCTATTGCCGCCCCGATGCCGCTGCCTCCGCCGGTAATCACGGCGTGACGCCTGGCCGGGGAGCGATCCCGGGACTGTGAAAGGGTATCTGTCATATGCACGTTCATCCGCGTCACACCAATCCGACGTAATCGGGACGTGTCAACAGACGTTGCAGTTGTTCCCCGCCCATTTGATAGGGGTCGGGCCAGTTGGCTTCGTCATAGTTTTGTGCCGCCGCCGCGTGCAAGGTCCAGTAAGGATTGGATAGATGCGGTCTGCCCAGACAGCACAATGATGCCCGCCCCGCCGCCAAAATCGAATTGACATGATCGGGTTCATAAATATTGCCGACCGCCATGGTGGCAATCCCGCAATCATTGGATATGGCATCGGCGAACGGTGTCTGGAACATTCGCCCGTAAACGGGTCTGGCATCGGTGCTGGTTTGCCCGGCGGAAACGTCAATGATATCGCAACCGATTTCGTGAAAGGCTCTGGCAATTTTCTTGGCATCATCAATTTCAATTCCGTCGTGACCAAGCCAGTCGGTGGCCGAAATCCGTACCGCCATCGGTTTATGGCCGGGCCAGACGTCCCGCATCGCCTGAAACACGGCCTTTGGATAACGCAACCTGTTTTCAAGCGATCCGCCGTATTGATCCGTGCGCTTGTTCCGGACCGGGGTTAAAAACGATGACAATAAATAGCCATGGGCCGCGTGCAGTTCGATCATGTCAAACCCGGCCTGATCAGCTCTGAGGGCAGCATTGACATGATCACCCAGAACACGCTGCATATCCCGTTCCGTCATTTCCCGGGGCACGTCGCTGTCGGCACCCCACGGCACCGGAGAAGGCGCAATCAAAGGCCAGCCATCTTTTTCAAGGGGTTTGTCCATGCCTTCCCATGCAACCCGGGTCGCACCTTTGGGACCGGCATGACCGATCTGCATACAGATTTTGGCATTCCCCTGATTATGGACAAAATCAACGATGCGTTTCCATGCGTCAACATGTTCGTCTTTATACATGCCCGCACAGCCGGGCGTGATACGACCATCAGCGGATACATTGGTCATTTCCGTATAGATCAGACCGGCACCGCCCTGTGCCCGGCTGCCGTAATGGACCAGATGAAAATCATTTACCGTTCCGTCCTTGGCCATGTACATGGACATCGGCGAGACAACAATCCGGTTCTGTAATTCCATATCCCGTAATTTATAGGGCGTGAACATGGGCGGCGTTGGCGTTTGTCCCTTGCGTCCGACGGATTTTTCATAAAACCAGTCTTCGACACTTTCCAGCCAACCGCGGTCACGAAGACGTAAATTTTCATGGCTGATACGTTGTGAACGGGTCAACAGGGAATAGGCAAACTGCATCGGCTCCAACCCGGCATAGCGCGGCAAATTTTCAAACCATTCCGTGGAATTGCGCGCCGCACTTTGCAATTTGATCACTTCCAGATAACGTTCATCCTGATAGGCATTCAAGGCGTCATCCAGAACCGGGAAATTATGATAATGGCGGGCCAGCGAAATAGCGTCTTCCAGCGCCAGTTTGGATCCCGAACCAATGGAATAATGGGCCGTGTGGGCGGCATCCCCCAACAAAACAATATTGCCGCAATGCCATTTTTCCGTGGTCACGCGCTGGAAATTGAGCCACTCTGACCCCCGTAAATGTTTGGCATTGCTGTATAAATTATGCCCGTTCAAAACTGATTTGAATATCAGCTGTAAACGGGCAATGCAGTCTTCGGTGCCAATGCTGTCAAATTCAAGGGCGCGCCAGGTTTCCTCTTCACATTCGACAACGAAAGTAGAAAATTCATCGTTGTATTTATAAATGTGCGCCCAGATCCAGCCTTCGGGAAGTTTTTCAAAAACAAAAGTAAAGGCATCATAGGCATGGTCAACACCCAGCCAGATGTATTTATTGCTGCGGACATCAATATCCGGCTTGAAATGATGGCTGTATTTTTGCCGGGTTAATGAATTGATGCCGTCAGCGGCGATCACAAGATCAAAATCTTCGGCATTGTAAGAATCTTCAAAATTTGTCTCAAAAACCAGTGTGACGCCAAGTTCCCGGGCGCGGTTTTGTAATACATTCAAAAGCCGTTTGCGCTCTATGCCACAAAATCCATGGCCGCCGGATACGATTTTTTCCGATTTGAAATAAACGGCTATATCATCCCATCTGGCAAATTCATCAAAAATGGCATGGGCGCTTTCCGGGTCCGCTTGTTCGAGATTTTCCAGAGTCTGATCGGAAAGCACCACCCCCCAGCCAAACGTATCATCGGCCCGGTTGCGTTCAATGACGCATATGTCATGATCGGGATTTTGCAGTTTAAAACAAACAGCGGTATAAAGGCCACCGGGGCCACCACCTATACATGCAATTTTTGACATACGTATGCTCCAGTCCTGAACGCCCCGGTATTTATGTTTCCTGACAGATCAGGACAGCCGTCGCGTTTGCCGTGTCTGCCACACAGATGTCATCACCATCGTCAAGCAGACACCTATCTGATGTATTTTTAATAATACAAAATTATAAGTTGTGTCAATAGGCATAATAAAACATTTCCGGAAAGCATACCTGATTATCTAAATAAGTGTAACTATTTTTTATTTAAATTCGAGGTTGCAAATATGTTTTTTGTAATATATAACTTTTCTAGTGATATTTTCTACAACCCAGCTAATTTAAAGTATCTTTACCTCATCCTTAATGTATTTTTAGCGCATCAACTGATTTTTTCCCGTTTCCGTCATCTTCTGCCATTCTTACCGCCCACTCTTACTGCAATGATCCATCAACGAACAAAAACCCAATGCCTTGGCCTTTCCCGAAAACAATCATTACAACATTATTGCCGAAAGTGACGGCTGGCATGGAAAATATATCATACACACATAAAAACAGTGGCGAATAACCCGACTATGGTATCAAACAAAAAGTAAAATATGTAACTTAATGACTTTTAACGTCCCCCTTGGCGGAGATAAAAATTTCTTCCAAGCGAATAAAACAAGAGGTATCTTCTATGATCATCAATAAAACGGAACGTCACGCATTGGACGCCACGGACACAAAAATTCTCCGGGAACTGCAAAAAAACGGTCGCTTGACCAATACCGAACTTGCCGACCGGGTTGGCCTGTCGGCGACACCATGCTGGAAACGGGTGAAACGGCTGGAAGAACAAGGCGTGATTGCCAAATACGTTGCCATCCTTGACCCGATGGCCATTGGATTACCGGACAGTTTTTTCGTCCGTGTCAAACTCGACAGCAACAATGTCGATGTGATCGAAGAATTTGCCGATTATGTTTCAAGGTTACCGGAAGTACAGGAAGCCTATCTGATGACAGGCGATGCCGACTATCTGGTCCGGGTCCGGGTTGCCAACACACAAACGTTTGATGATTTTTTGCTGAAAAAATTATTACGCGCCCCGCATGTAGCGGAAACCCGGTCCAGTATCGCCCTGCGCTGCACCAAATATTCAACGGCCCTGCCGCTGTAAAAGATTGTTATCTGCAACATTGTCGATGGCCTTGTGATGTGGAATAATTCCATAATGAAGCCATGCGATCTTGAGAGTACGACCCCGGTTCCTGACGGGCGTGACAGGTGTGCCATACCTTTTCCCCAGACAGGGAAAAGACGGTTGTCTGTGGCGTGTTTTATCACCCTGCTGGGTTTTCTTCTCACCCATTCCGTCACGGCCCGGGCGGCAAGCCATCAACCACGGACAACGGGGGCCAATGAAATGCTGTTAATAATAGCCGCCCTGTCCGTAATGATCATCCTTTTGCTGGCAGTCATTTTTTATTACCGCCGGGAGCGAAAAAAATTACAGAACCAAATTTGTTTGCTGCAAAGCCTCGGTCGGTTTTCCGGGGAAAAACTTGCCGTAACCGATAAACAGGGACGTTATCTTTATATCAATCCGGTCTATGAAAACCTGATGGGGTTTAAAAATTCCGATGTCCTGAACAAAACGGCAGCTGACGTGTTGAACAAGGACTTTGCCGAAACAACAAAAAGTCACGACCAAAAAGTCATCGACAGCGAAACAGAAATTGAACAAAAAGAATTTTTTTGGTCCGATAGCGGGTTGGCAACGTATCTTACCCGCAAATTTCCCGTTTATGACAACAATGGTCGATTTGTTGCCATTGGTTCAGTCGGCAACAAAACCGGACTGGAAAACAAAATCGACAACGGCGGTTTTAAAAGCAAAGACGTTCTGATCCGGTTGATCAACCAAATTCCGGCCCTGATTATTCTTAAAGACAAATCCGGACGCTACATGCTGGTCAACGACACGGTTTGCAAATGGCACGACACCAGCCGCAAGGCGTGCATAGGCCGAACCGCCACAGAGCTTTACCCGGACCAGCGTGGCCGTGAAATCAAACGGGATGACCAGAAAGTTCTGATCACGGAAACCATGATAGAACGCGAGTTCGAATTCACCTTTGCCGACGGGCTACGGCGCACGGTTATCAGCAACCGGTTCCCCGTTTACAACAATGAAGGCGTTTTGATCGGCACCGGGTTTGTCGCCACCGACATAACCCATCTCAGAAAGGCCGAACGCACCGCGCAGCAAATCATCCGGGCCATTGAACAAATTTCCGATCCGGTGGCATTTTACGACCATAAGGGCAAACTGGTATTTGCCAACACCATTTACCGCACCCCGGTCAAGGAAATTCGCAAAAAAATCCGTATTGGAACCACCTTCGAAAGCAATCTCAGAGCCTTTCTCGAACATGGTTTTATTGACAGGAAAAATTTCGACAAGGAAAATTTCATATTCGAACAAATCTCTGCGCCGCAGTCATCCAGCGCTTCCTTTGAAATCGGTTTTGACACCGGCCACAATTACAGATTCAGAAGAAAACGCCTTAAAGACGGAGGTATATTGGTCTTTGGTATTGATATCAGCAGCCTGAAAGAAATCCAGAAAAGTCTGGAAAACAGCGAAAAACGCTTTCGTGATTTTACCCAGGCGGCCAATGACTGGTTTTGGGAAACAAACGAAGACTATCAATTTACGGTGTTAAGCCCGCGGTTTGAAAAAGTTCTGGAAAAAAGCGACAACCCCGAAGACACAACCCTGCGCCCGATCCGGCATTTACTGGAACGCAAAAAGGCCTTCCGTGATTACATTTATTCGCCGTCCAATGATGACAACAGCTATTGGCGCACCAGTGCCGTACCGGTGTTTGATGATAAAAATATTTTTTGCGGATTTCGCGGTACGACAAATGACGTCACCGAAGAAATCACCGCGCACATCGAGCTTGAAAATCATAAAACCTTCCTTGAACTTGAAATTGCCAACCGCACAGAGGAAGTAAGCCAGAAAGCCCGTGCTCTTGAAAAATCCCTGCAAAAAGAAAAAGAGTACAGCCAGCTTCAGAAACAGTTTATTTCCATGATCAGCCATGAATACAGAACGCCGCTTACGGTCATTGATGGTGTATCGCAACGTTTGATCCGGATGAAAAACAAACTGACCCCCGAGGATATTACTGAGCGGGCAAGAACAATCCGCAGTTCCGTTCAAAAAATGATTGAAATGATCGACATTACGCTTTCCACTTCGAAAGTCGATGAGGGCAAAGTCAAACTGATTTTGGTTGATCTGGATTTAAAATCGCTTCTTGGTGAAATTATCAACAGTCACCGGGAACTGTCGCCAAAACATACTTTTCACATCGACACCGAAAATCTGAACGGAACCATCCGCGCCGACAAAAGAATGATCGAACAAGTTTTCAACAATCTGTTTTCCAACGCCGTTAAATATTCACCGGATGATACGGATATTGAAATAACCGGCCAACAATTTGATGACCGGGTTGAAATTTCCGTCAGCGATCACGGTATTGGCATCACCGAAAATGAAATTGACAAGATTTTCACCCGGTTTTTCCGCGCGGGAACGGCCAAAGGCATCAGCGGAACCGGACTGGGTCTGCATTTGTGCAAAACCTTTGTCGAACTTCATCACGGCAAAATATCGTTAACCAGCAAAGAAGACGAAGGCACGACATTCTGCGTTTCATTGCCACTCACCCAACCGGAGCAAAATCCATGAAAAATCTGGCAAAACGCATGTCGCGACTGGGCACGGAAACGGCGTTTGATGTCTTGGCCCGGGCCGGAAAACTGGCCGCAGAAGGACAGGACATTATCAATCTGGGCATTGGTCAACCCGATTTCCCGACACCCGATCATGTGGTCGAAGCCGCCATCAAAGCCTTGCATGACGGCCATCATGGCTATACCCCGGCAAACGGCATTTTGCCACTGCGTGAAGCCATCGCGGCGGATATCAAAAAATACCGGAATGCCGACATCAACCCCGATCACATGGTGGTGGTACCGGGCGGCAAAGTCACCATGTTTTTTGCCATGGAAATGCTGGGGGAAGCGGGCGTGGAAATCATTTACCCCGACCCCGGATTCCCAATCTATAAATCAGCCATTGATTTTTCAGGAGCCACGGCCGTGCCCATGACACTCCATGAAAACAATGGATTTTCGTTCAGTGCCGATGAGGTTTTAAACCTGATTACAGAGCGCACCCGGCTGATCATCATCAACAGTCCGGCCAATCCCACGGGCGGCATCACCCCGCGAGAAGAAATTGATAAACTGGTTGCTGGACTGAATGCATGGCCGGATGTCTATGTCATGTCCGATGAAATTTATGGCCGCATGCTCTACGATGGCAAACAACATGTTAGCTTGCTGGAATATAAAAGCCTGAAAGACCGGCTGATCCTACTGGACGGTTTTTCCAAAACCTATGCCATGACCGGGTGGCGGCTGGGCTATGGGGTGTGGCCGGAACATCTGGTGGAACCGGCCACAAAGCTTGCCATCAACAGCCATTCCTGTGTCAATGCAGCGGCGCAATGGGCGGGTATTGCCGCCCTTACCGGGCCACAGGATGCGGCGGGTACCATGATGGCGGCGTTTGATGAACGCCGCCATGTGATGGTGAATGCCCTGAACGCCATTGACGGAATCACCTGTCAAATGCCGGGCGGTGCGTTTTATGCATTTCCGAATATTACAGGAACCGGCATGACGGCCAAAGATTTGCAGGACGAACTGTTAAACGATGTCGGCGTCGCCACCGTTGCCGGCACCAGTTTCGGTGCGGCCGGTGAAGGCTACATCCGGTTTTCCTATGCCAATTCCAAAGAAAACATCGAACGCGCCATGGAGCGGGTGAAAGTATTTCTTGTCCAAAGAAAAAGGTGACAAAGTGTTTCAACCCTTTCTACAGTAAAGTATTGTAACAATATACCGTCATCCCGGACATATCTGAGACACAGCTATGGTCTTAACTGTCCTCATCTGAACAACACGTGGAAAAGGAGACCGGTTATGGGATATGGAATGATGGACGGTGCCGGACACATGGCCGGATGGGGATGGGGCGGCATGGCCTTTGGCGGATTGATGATGGTATTATGGATTGCCCTGATCATAGCGCTTATCGTTTTTCTCGTCCGCTGGATATCCGGTTCGTCACAAAAAAACACAGCGCAAAGCAGCCTCGAAATTTTACAGCAACGATACGCCCGCGGCGAAATTGACAGTGCGGAATTACAGGAACGCTCGAATCAGTTGAAAGCCATGAAATGATTTCTCGCCGAACAGTTCTTGGAGCAATTTTAGTTGGCGGGGCCGGATTGGCTTCAACGGGTGTATTAACAAATCGCTTCACCAGACGAATGATATTTGGCGGGCCCGCTTATGCCGCGGAAAACAAACCGTTGGCGATACCCAAAATAAATGCAGGCACCATCCGAAACGGTGTACGAACCTATGATTTAAAATTACAACAAGGAGTTTCGCAATTTTTCGACGGTGTGAACACGCCAACTCTTGGCATTAATGGTGATTACCTTGGCCCGACGCTAAAAATGACAAACGGTGAAAAAGTTGCGATCAATGTCACCAATACCATTGGCGAACCCAGCACATTGCATTGGCATGGATTACATTTACCGGCACGCGCCGATGGCGGACCGCACCAAGTTATTGCCAACGGCGATACATGGTCGCCTGAATTCACCGTCAAACAACGGGCGTCAATGTTTTGGTACCATTCACACATGGTCCCGGTGACCGGACGACAGGTCTATCATGGATTAGCCGGTGTAATTTATGTGGATGATGATGAAACATCACGTCTTGAGTTACCCGGCGAATACGGCGTTGATGATATTCCGCTGGTATTACAAGACCGCGCCTTTAACGATGACGGGTCATTTTATTATGGCACGACCATGCATTCGCAAATGATGGGGATGCGCGGCAATGTGCTGTTGGTAAACGGCACCGTGCGCCCGTACTTTACAGCCAAAACAAATAAAATTCGACTGCGGTTGTTAAATGGGTCCAACGCACGGGTTTATACCATTGGTTTGAATGATGGTCGCACATTTCAACAAATCGCCAGCGATGGCGGCTTGTTGCAACAACCAGTCATAACCCGCCAGTTGACCCTTGCTCCCGGTGAAAGGGCGCAAATTATCATTGATATTTCAGATGGCCGTCCCGTTTTGTTACAAACAATCACATCCAATATGGGTGGTATGATGGGCGGCATGATGGGTGGTATGATGGGTGGAAACATGTCATTTGATATTCTGTACATCAAACCGGACAGCACCCGTATTTCATCGGCAAACGTGCCAACACAATTGATAAAACTTCAGCAGCCTGATCCATCAAAATCCGTGCGCACACGGCGATTTGTCATGCAAATGTCCATGGGCGGCATGATGACGGGAAATGGCACTTTTTCCATCAACGGCAAAACCATGGATATGAACCGCATAGATGAAAAGGTACGCATCAATTCAACAGAAATCTGGCAAATCGAAAATGCCTCAATGATGCCCCACCCGTTTCATATTCATGATGTGCAATTTCGTATTTTGGACCGCAATGGGCGCACACCTGCCCCTAACGATATGGGGTTGAAAGATACGGTTTTTGTACAGCCGCAACAACGCGTTCGGTTATTGTTGGAATTTTCTGATTACGCCGATGCGGACAGGCCTTATATGTACCATTGTCACATATTGGAACACGAAGACGCCGGGATGATGGGGCAATTTACTGTCAATGCCTGACAGCAAAATACATCGCCTAAACTTTCTGCATCTGCCTATTTTTTAATCAGCTTTTCAGCACAATATTTAGGCGTACCGTCAAACACAAAAAAAAGACCCCGGATTGTAACACAATTGGGGTCTTCTTTTTTGGCATGATCCGTGCTTAATAGTCTTAACAGGGAACAAAAATTTCTAATTTCTTTCAATTTTCATAAGACGGGACCACGGATATGAAAAAAATTGAAGCCATCATCAAACCGTTCAAGCTGGACGAGGTCAAGGAAGCCTTGCACGAAGTGGGCCTGCAAGGCATCACGGTGCTGGAAGCCAAAGGTTTTGGCCGCCAAAAAGGTCATACAGAACTTTATCGCGGCGCTGAATACGTGGTCGATTTTTTACCCAAAGTAAAAATTGAACTGGTTGTTGACGACGACATGCTGGAAGGCGCCGTGGAAGCCATCCAACAAGCCGCCCATACCGGGCGCATCGGGGATGGAAAAATTTTCATTTCAACCATTGAAGAAGCCATCCGGGTGCGCACCGGCGAACGCGGAACGGACGCTATTTAAATTATTACGGAAAATTCAATCACCCGCCGGATCATCAAGCCCCTTCCGGTGACTTACCCAGAAAAAGGAAACTGTTATGACATTGAATTGCAAAACACCGACAGACGTCATCAAATACCTGAAAGACAACAATATCAATTTTGTTGACCTGCGTTTCACCGACCCGCGCGGTAAATGGCAGCATTTGACGATGACGTCCGAATTCGTGGACGATGATGCTTTCGCCGATGGCATCATGTTTGACGGATCATCCATTGCCGGATGGAAAGCCATTAACGAATCGGACATGTCATTGATCCCCGATGCGACAACGGCGGTTCTCGATCCGTTTTCAGCCCAGCCGCAAGTGATTTTATTCTGTGACATTATGGAGCCGACCACCGGACAATCCTATGGCCGTGACCCGCGCTCGGTCGCCAAAAAAGCCGAAGCCTATCTGGGATCAACGGGCATTGGCGATACCGCATACATGGGTGCCGAGCCGGAATTCTTTGTTTTCGATGATGTCCGCTATGACGTCAAAATGAATTCCTGTTTCTTTGAATTCGATTCCGAAGAAGGCCCGTATGTTTCCGGCAAAATTCTTGAAGAAGGCAACATCGGTCACCGTCCGGCGATCAAAGGCGGCTATTTCCCGGTCCCGCCTGTGGATGCGTCCCATGATCTGCGCGCCGAAATGGTTTCCGTGATGCAGGAAATGGGCCTGACCATGGACAAGCACCATCACGAAGTGGCTCCGAGCCAGCACGAACTGGGGATGGCCTTTTCCACATTGGTGCGCTCTGCCGATAATGTGCAAATCTATAAATACTGCACCCATATGATCGCTCACACCTACGGTAAAACGGCCACATTCATGCCGAAACCGGTCGCCGGTGACAACGGATCGGGCATGCATACCCACCAATCCATCTGGAAAGACGGCAAACCGACCTTTGCCGGATCGGGTTATGCGGATTTGTCTGATACAGCGCTTTATTACATTGGCGGCGTCATCAAACACGCGCGCGCCATCAATGCCTTTACCAACCCCTCCACCAACAGCTACAAGCGCCTGATCCCGGGATTTGAAGCCCCGGTATTGCTGGCCTATTCGGCCCGTAACCGTTCTGCATCTTGCCGTATTCCGTTTGCCAACAGCCCCAACGGAAAACGCGTCGAAGTCCGCTTCCCGGATGCGGTTTCCAACCCCTATCTGGCATTCTCTGCCATGTTGATGGCCGGCCTTGACGGGATTCAGAACAAAATCCATCCGGGCGATGCCATGGACAAGGATTTGTATGATCTGCCGCCTGCAGAACTGGCCGATATCCCGACGGTTTGCGGATCGTTGCGCCAATCGCTGACAAGCCTTGATGCGGACCGTGCCTTCCTTAAAAAAGGCGATGTCTTTACCGACGACAGCATCGACGCCTACATGGACCTGAAATGGGAAGAAGTCTATAACTTCGAACACACCCCGCATCCGGTCGAATTCCAGATGTACTATTCTTCTTAAGATACAATCTGAGTTCAGATTAACATAAAAGCCCCGTCGGCACAGTCCGGCGGGGTTTTTTTGTAACCGGTTTGTCATAAAACTGTCACTTGAACAATTCGTTATTTCGGCGATTATAGATATATTATTGAAATCAACATCCGGAAAGAACATGAACACACCAGCCGATCCCTATAACGTATTGTTTCTATGCACCGGAAATTCCGCCCGCAGCATTATCGCCGAGACTATTCTTAAGAAAAAAGGCGGTGACTTGTTTAAGGCTTACAGTGCCGGAAGAAACCCGGTGGGGCGCATCAATGAAAATGTGGAAAATTTTTTAAGGAGCATGGACATACCGACGGTGGGTTTGCGCTCCAAAGGGATCACCGAATTCTTTGAGCCGAACCCGATCAATATGGATTTCATTTTTACCGTCTGTGACAAAGCCAACGAAGAACCCTGCCCGATCTGGCCCGGACAACCGATCACGGCCCACTGGAGCATTCCGGATCCGGCTCAGTTCACCGGAACGGCCGAAGAAATCGCAACCAGGATCGCGGATGTTTACCGCATGCTGGAAACGCGGATATCAATTTTTATGAGTCTGCCTTTAAAATCCATCGACCGCATGGCCCTGCAAAGCCGTTTTGATCATATGGCTAAAGAATAATCAGTTACGACCGGGGACATCCAGTTTAAACAATTCAACTCCGTCGCCATCGACACTGCAGTTTGAGCGGACAAACACCTGTTTGATGTTGGCCGGAATAACAATCCCGCCCTGGGACCGGGTAAACGGTTGTTCATTGACATGGGGATGAACCAATATCCGGGTTGCCAAAACATTGCCCGCTCCGTCAAGGATCTGAAAATTATTGGCGTAATGATCCCAACCGGTATCCGGATGACGGATAGTGGCATCAACGCGGAAAGTCCCGGCACTGCCTTTGCTGATAACGGCGTTCACAACCCGTGACTTTTCCGCAAGCGCCGGATGGACCAGCATCAACACAACGGCAAAAATCGAAAACAGCGCCGTAAAACCGATTTTCGGATAAGTCCCCATCAAACACCCTTTTCATTTCAGAATTCATGCTTGCATTGCCCTGAATATATAGCAGTTCTTTCGGGTACAGCGCAAATAACAAAGGGGTGACATTTTTAATGTTGATGTTTTGTTCTTTTTTGTTTATGTTTTGTTCCATAAAGCAAATGACACAAAAACAGACAAAAGGAACACATCAATGATACCGCAACCGGCACAATACGGATACGCAACCCTGCCCGCGACGGAAACAGAGGCTGTCCGTTCAGAACAGGAAAATTCCGACACGTCCGTTATCAAGGACTTTGCAGCTTTGGCATCCGTCTTTGTAACGGGGTATGCTTTTTTGCTGATTTTTTAACGCTGATTTTTTAACAATGGGCCATCACGTAGACGCATGACCGGAAGACCGTTCAATAACGCGTTTATTTCCACCATCGTCAAGGGCAACGAAAGTAAACACCCCTTCGGTAACTTTGACCCGTTCGTCCATATTGTCCCGGCGTATGGTCCAGGCTTCGACCTTGATGGTGATCGATGTTCGGCCAATGCGGATGACATCACCATAACAACAAACCACATCCCCAACCCGGACCGGCTTATGAAAGGTGAAACCGTCAACCGCGACCGTTGCCGCCCGTCCGCCGATTTCAGCCCGGGCCGTGATGCCACCGGCGATGTCCATCTGTGACATCAGCCAACCGCCGAAGATATCGCCGTCGGGATTGGTGTCTCTGGGCATGGCCAGTTGCCGTATGGCCAATGTTCCGGAAGGTGTTGGCTGGGGTGTTTGTTGATTTTGATCCGTCATTTTATTTCCCGGTCCGTGAATGAATTCAATAACAAAACAGGTTGGGTATATAAATACCAGAAACCTGCCGAGGATAAAAATATTATCAACGGACACAAAATATAGTACAAAAAAACTTCAATAATACTTTATAATGGGTAAAAATATGTATATCACTAACACGTCCGGATAACGGATTATACCATTTTCTGTGTAAAAACCCCGGCTTTGTTTAGTCGTCGTGACAACACATTTTTTTTGCATCTGACTTTTGCGGAGACGCCGTAACAAATGATTAACGATCTTTTTGACCTTCCTGAAAGCGCGGCGAAGCCGGAACCGCTGACACAGGTCAAACCCGGGCAAAAAGAAATCATAAATGATAAAACCGTCACGCCGGCCAATGATGTCTTGTCACAACCAACCCCGGCCAAAAAAACCAAACCGCAAAAACCGGATGCGGGCTATTCGGCACAGGACATCGAAGTGCTCGAAGGGCTGGAACCGGTGCGCAGACGACCGGGTATGTACATTGGCGGCACGGACGAACACGCCTTGCATCATCTGGCTGCTGAAATCATTGATAATTCCATGGACGAAGCCGTCGCCGGTCATGCCAGCCGTATCGATATCCGGCTTTCGGCGGATAACACCTTGACCGTGATTGATAATGGCCGCGGCATTCCTGTCGATCCCCACCCCAAATTCAAAACCAAATCGGCGCTGGAAGTCATCATGACCACCCTTCATTCCGGCGGCAAATTTTCCGGCGAAGCCTATGAAACATCGGGCGGCTTGCACGGCGTCGGTTTAAGCGTGGTCAACGCATTGTCAGAAATGTGCGAGATCGAGATCGCCCGTGACCGTAAAATATGGCGACAAACCTACAGCCGGGGGGAGCCAACCAGCAAACTGGAAAACATCGGCGACATTCATAACCGCCGTGGCACGACCATCCATTTTCGCCCGGATGCAAAGATTTTCGGCAACCGTGCTTTTTTCAAACCGGCCACATTGTTCCGCATGGCGCGCTCCAAAGCCTATTTGTTTCGCGGCGTTGAAATTCGCTGGTCCTGTGACGGCAAAATCCTGAACACCGGGGACGACACACCTGAAACGGCGGTACTGCATTTTCCGGGCGGCCTGTCGGATTTTTTACTGTCTACTTTGGCAACCCGGAAAACCGTCACCCCGATTCCTTTTTCCGGAGAAGCCAAATTCAATTCCAGCCCCGGCAAGGTCGAGTGGGCGGTGGTCTGGCCCATTGATGAACAGGGTTTTTTCAATTCCTATTGCAACACCATCCCGACACCGCTTGGCGGCACCCATGAAAACGGTATGCGCAGCGCGCTGGCCAAGGGGCTGCGGGCATACGGTGAACTCACCAACAACAAGTCGGCCAGCAAAATAACCGCCGAAGATATCGTTGGCGGTGCTATGGTGATGTTGTCAGCGTTTATTTCCGATCCGCAATTTCAGGGCCAAACCAAGGATAAACTATCAACCACCGAGGCCCAGCGTCTGGTGGAAACAGCGGTCCGTGATCATTTTGACCACTGGTTATCCGCATCCCCCGACGCATCCGCTGAATTGATAAGGCACGCCATCGAGCGGGCCGAACTGCGACTTAAAAAACGCGACCAGAAACAAACCAAACGCCAATCCGCCACCAAACGGTTACGGCTTCCGGGGAAATTATCGGACTGCACGCAAAACACCCGGTCCGGAACCGAACTGTTTATCGTCGAAGGTGACAGTGCCGGTGGATCAGCCAAACAGGGACGGCGCCGGGAAACGCAGGCCGTATTGCCGCTGCGCGGAAAAATTCTAAACGTGGCCAGTGCCAGTTATGATAAAATCAAAGCCAATCAAGAATTATCCGATCTGATCGAAGCCTTGGGATGCGGGTTGGAAGACCGTTATATGGATGATGACTTACGTTATGACAAGATCATCATCATGACCGATGCCGATGTTGATGGCGCGCATATTGCCTCGTTATTGATGACATTTTTTTACCGGATGACACCGGAGTTGATTACCAACGGGCATTTGTACCTGGCATTGCCGCCCTTGTACCGTATCAGTCAGGGTGAAAAAACCATTTACGCCCGTGATGATGCCCACAAAGACAAGCTGATGGAAACCGAATTCAATGGCCGGGGGAAAATTGATATCAGCCGTTTTAAAGGTCTGGGCGAAATGCCGCCGAAACAGTTAAAAGAAACAACCATGGATCCGGACAATCGCACATTGCTGAAAATTGTCATTCCCACCGGTCACAATGACGAAGACATCATCGAAGCCAAAGACACCGCCCGGCTGGTGGAAAACCTGATGGGAAAAAAACCGGAAATGCGGTTTCAGTTTATTCAGGAAAATGCCCGCTTTGTCGATGATCTGGATGTCTGATATCGGGATATCAATATCCCCAAACCACATCACCGTACCGGACGGTCGCGGTTGTTATATCAAAACGCATCAGGTCTTCACCAACGATGACCGGGCCTTGAAATTCGGCTTTGGCATGGGCCAGCAACATTTCCCTGTCCGCGTTTGGCGGCACGATATAGGTTAAAACCATAGCCTTGGCGTTGGCCGCCTTTGCCACTTTCCCCACTTCGTCTGACAAAGTATGGTAAGAGGCGACGTTTTCCAGTCCTTGCCGCGTTCGGGTGCCGGATACAGGAATGCCGCCGTGGACGAAAACTTCATGAACCAGCAAATCTGCATTTTCAGCGGCTTCAACAAGATTTTCACACATCCCGGTGTCGCCGCTCAGGACCAGTTTTTGTCCCCCGCTTTCAAACACATATCCGAACGACGGATCAACGGGCCTATGATCAACCCGAACCGGGCGAATGTTATAAGTCGCCCCGGAAAACAGAGATTGTTCATCGTCGAATTCAGTAATATCAAGATTGAAGGCTTCAACGCTGGTGCGTTTTTCAAAATCAATCCGAAACCTGCGTTCCGTCGCCCACACATCCATGGTTTCGTTGATCAACTTTTTAATTCCCGGCGGGCCAAAAATGCG
>Ga0316207_10000560_pt1 | contig 57279 bp, 51 predicted proteins | sample 6weekpyrite_MG_FD_204943 | JGI IMG/M metagenome (GOLD analysis project Ga0316207, IMG submission 204943) | Microbial mat bacterial communities from mineral coupon in-situ incubated in ocean water Damariscotta River, Maine, United States -... | ecosystem: Environmental > Aquatic > Marine >...
TTGCTCTGCACTGTAAGTCTGACCTTTCTTCCTTGCCATCTTTTTATCTCCATTTTTATCGTTAATATTTTAACATTTAAGAAATAAATCTTACTGAATTACTGTCTTAGATTTTAGGGGCATTATACTTATAGCGATTATTCCAAGCTGATCCTTGTCGAAAATCTCCCGTATTTTTATCGTCAACTCAAGACCACCCATCAAAGGCATCTCTAAATCAGTAAATACAATAGCTATTTTTTTAGCAGAATTCTTTAAAATATCTAATGCTTCCTGACCATTCTCTGCTTCAATAACATTAATATGGACCTTAGTTAATATATCAGAGAGAACTTTTCTGTAAAGAGCAGAGTCATCTACAACTAAGACGGTAGTATCGTAATTTCTAAGTGCTCTTTGAACAAATTTGACAGAGTGTTGAATACTTTTTGGAGTATCTTTTAAGATGTACGCCAGAATATCTTTTTTGTGTATTGTCTCTTTAACTTTTTGATTTAATGTTGCAGTTAAAACAACAGCAGGAATATCATGTGTGTTAGCAAGGGAGACAACTTCTCCGTTTGGAGCATCTGGAAGGTCTACATCAAGAAGAGCAGCATGAAAATTTCCCTGATTTTCTCTAATTTTTTTCATGGCCTCCTTATAGCTTTGTGCATAAACAGCTTCAACATCAACTATTCTGTCAAATTCACTTTTTAATACCTTTAACACAGTATCATTATCATCAACTATAAGTACTTTTTTCATGCTTAGACCTTTAAATTACAACTATATACAATGATATCAAAAAGATTATTTAAATATTATAATAAATTAGTTCTTGTTACTACTTATCGTCAATATTTTCAATAACTAAAGCCCTGTATGCTTCATCTTTTGGAACTAAGCCAGCCTCATATAAAAATTGGGATGCAATAAAGTTACTTTTCTTAACCTTATCATATTTTGCATAGCTTAAATAGAGAATATCCTTTGCTCTTGTAACTGCTACATAAAAGAGTCTTCTCTCTTCATCAAGAGAGCCTCCCCGCTGCATAAGTTTTCTATTTGGAAACCTTCCATCCATCAAATCAACAACATAAACCTCTGTATACTCCAAGCCCTTAGAAGCATGAACACTTAATAGGTTAACACCCTCACCCTGAGTTAAATCAGAAGATCCTAAAATCATAGCATTTAAAAACCTCTCATGCTCAGAGTATGGCTTAGAGAGCTCCTCTAGCAAAACCATTTTTCTACTAATTTTAGAGAGTGATTCGCTTTTTTGCTTCTCATCTACTGTTCCATCTTTGAGTGTTGCTCTTTTATTTGATAAAACTTCAGATATATAGTTATAAACAGCAGATTCAGATATCTTCTTTACAATAGTCCTAGGCTCTTTCACACCTTTTAAATCACGAAAAAGATGGTAAAAATCATGTAAGAATGCAGCTGAATCTTTTGTAAGTTTTGGGTGTTTTAAAACTGGGTTTCTCATAAACTTCTCCTCAAACCCAAGCTTGGCGAATTTACCTACGGCACCAAGCTCTAAAAAATCATCGAAGAGACCAAGCTGATGGTTTAATTTTCGCTTTTCAAAAGGATTTTTTATGGACTCGTCAGGCGCGTAAAGTCCATAAAATATACTTCCGTTACCCAAAGTCTTTAGTGCAATATACATCTCTTTTGCCATTGCACTTCCAACACCTCTTACAAATTCAAACAGGTGTATAAAACTCATCATATCCGACTCATTTACAAGCAGTGTGTAAAAATCAAGGACTGCTTTTACCTCTCGTGAATCAAAAAAACTTGTTCCGCCCTTTCTCTTGCAGGCAATGCCGAGTTCACGAAGCCCTACTTCTATACCATCAGCAGAAGAGTTATTTCTAAATATAACAGCTATATCTTCTCTTGGGGTTTGGCTATCTCTAATACGGGTCGCAATTTCATGGTACTGATCAAAAAGCTCATCATATACCAACAGTTTGGGAGCTGATGAGTCATGGTTTCTTGTAACTTCGAGCTGTTTTGGATAGATTCTCTCATTATGTTCTATCACCTTAGTTGCCAGAGATAGTATAGGAAGAGTTGAACGGTAGTTTTTTGTAAGTGTATGGACTTTAGCATCCGGAAACTTTACAGAAAATGAGCCGATTATTGAAATATCTGCCCCGTTAAAAGCATAAATACTCTGGTCATAATCCCCGACACAAAAAAGAGAAGGAGGCTCCATAGCATCTATCAGTGTACCTTGAAGAGCATTTGTATCTTGATATTCATCTACAAGAACCTCTTTGTACCCAAGCTCTTTTGTTTTACATATCTCTCTAAAATTAAGAAGCAGGTCATTGAAGTTAACAAAACCGTACTCTTTTTTCAGGCTCTCAAACTCATCGACTATATCTGCATAAATCATAGCAAACAGCTCATGTTCTGGGAATTTTTCTACAACCCAGCTTTCAAAATGATTCTCTAACTCTGTATTTTGATAAAATGAGTACAGATCATAAAGATAGTTCCCGCCATAAGGAGTTATCTCTGCTCCAATGTGATCAAAAGAGCGCTTCTCAAAAACACTTCTAAATAGAGTTTTTAACTCTCTTTGCTGTTTTAAGACTACTTTTTGATCCTGCTTTTTAAGCCACCTATAACTAACTGCATGAAAAGTTCCTGCATCTATTTTAGAGGCAACATCTTTACCAAATAATTCTGCAACCCTCTGCACCATCTCTGCAGCAGCTTTATTAGTGAAAGTTAGAAGCAATATCTCTTGTGGTTTCACACCTGAAGATAATAGATGTCCAATACGCCCGACAATGGTTGAAGTTTTTCCGGTTCCTGCAGAGGCAATTATAAGGTTTTGTGACTCTGAGGATGTCGCTGCAGCATACTGCTCTTCATTTAGACGCGAAAGTGGCAAATATCAACTCCTACAGAAATTTTAAGAGTGTGATTATACTATTATTAACTTATAGACTCAAAAACTACGACAACTATAGTACCTCTATTTTCATCAGACTCTATTTTCATCTTTGCATTATGTAATTCTGCACTGTTTTTAACTATACTAAGTCCTAAACCAAAACCTTTTACACCCCTATTTCGAGACTCATCTGCTCTATAAAACCTATCTGTGACTTTAGAAAGATTATCTTTAGGTATGCCAATACCCTCATCTCTAATTTCAAAATATATCTGTTTGTCTTTAAATAGAGATATATAGATATTTTTACCATTTGGTGTATACTTTATAGCATTGTCAATAAGATTTGAAAATATAGAACTTATTAAAGATTCATTGGCCTTTATAGATATTGGCTCTATCCGCTCTAGATGTAGAACTATCTCTTTTTCTTTTAGTTTAGAACCAAATTTATCAATAACAGCTAAAAGGTTTGAATCTAAACTACATGCTCTAAAGGAGTGTTCTATATTATCTTTTGAGTATTTAGTAAGTAGCAGTAAATCTTCAACTATTTTTTGCATCTGATTAGCCTCACGGTAGATTGTTTGCATACTTTTTTGATACTCTTGCGGTTCTCTTAACTTTCTTAGTGTTATTTCAATTTCACCCTTGATGACTGTTAAGGGAGTTTTTAACTCATGTGATACATCACTGTTAAATCTATCAAGCTTTTCTACCCCATCTTTTAATCTATTTATCATATTATTAAATGAATCAACAAGCTCTTTTATCTCATCATCCTCTTTCTGTTCTGATATTGTTTTGGAAAAATTATTTATACTTATATCTTTGGCATTCTTGGTAATCTTTTGTATTGGAAGCAATATTTTATCTATTAATCTTGATGCAGTATATATTAATATAATAAGCAGTATAGAGTTTAGAATGAAGAGGGTATCTTCAAAATTTTCTATCCTGTTATCTATATCTTTTTGATAAATTAAGACTTTATATTTATCTTTAGTGAGAATCAACAGAGCGTTTATACTCTCATCATTTTCATTTTCAAATATATAAAACGATTTATCACTCTTTAGTAGCTCCTTAATATTTTTTATATCAAATTCAGCACTCTGCTTTACAATACTTCCATCTTTTAATATGAGAGTTTGAATGAGTTTATTTTTTTGTTCATCTGAATTTCTATCATTTCGTAGATGGTGAGCTAAATTTTCTGTGGCTTCATGATATAGTTTAGTCTCAATATTATTATTAATACTTTGATTTAAAAAATATCTGAATGATATACTAAAAAGTATCAATATTAAAGCAACGACACCACCAAACCAGACTAAAACCCTTAGTTTTAAACTATTAAACTTCAATTTTATATCCTAAACCTCTGTAGCTTTTAATAAAATCTTTACCAAGTTTCTTTCGTAGATTATAAATAGTGACCTGAATAACATTACTATTTATATACTCTTGATTACTCCACAGTTTTTCTTCTATCACACTATTTGAAACAGTGGAATTTTTATGTTTTATTAAAAAAAGTAAAAGTTCATACTCTTTTGCTGTGAGTTCAACTCTGTTACTCTCTCTTTTAACGATTTTACTATCCATATCCACTGAAATATCGCCTATCTCAGTGATATTTACTCCCTTAAATATATCTCTTCGATGCAGTGACTCCACTCTTGCCAGAAGCTCATCAAAAGAGAAGGGCTTAGATAGATAATCATCCGCTCCTACATTTAGACCAAAAACTTTGTCTTTTGTCTCACCTTTAGCACTCAGCATTATAGTCGGAGTTGTAATCATTTTTTCTCTTAAAGATTTTAAAATATCCAAGCCGTTTTTATTTGGAAGCATCCAGTCAAGTAAAATAACATCATACTCGTTAAGAGTGGCCAAATACTCGCCATCTTCACCATCCATAGCCGTGTCGACAATATAGCCCTCTTCCATGAACCCTCTCTTTAAAAAAGAGAGAATATTTTTATCATCTTCAATTATTAGTAGTTTCATAATTATCTATTCTACCCTTATAAAATAAAAAAATAAAGGAGCGATAAAAAGATTGACTATAATCGCAAAAAACAGACCTCCCATAATAGCTATAGCCATGCCCTGAATAATTTGCGTTCCACTGCCTATGGCAAGTGCAACTGGCAGTAGTGCAAAAGCATTGGAAAACATCGTCATCAATACAGGTCTTAATCTAACTGCCAGAGCCTCTACTACTCTTTTTTTTTCACCTTCATCTATATTAACCCGGTAAGAGTCATATATAAGAACATTATTGTTTATAACAATACTTAGCACTATCAACATTCCCATAAATGCAGTAATATCAAGCGGTTTTCCCGTTAATTTAAGGGCTAAGAATACACCGCTGAGAGTCACTAAAAGTGCAAGCAGAATAGTAAATGCTACTCTAAGTGAACTAAAGTTTAAAAGCAAGCCTGTAAAGATAATTATTATTGCAAATAGTATAACATAACCCATCTCCTTAAATGATTGTTGCTGCTCTTTGTAAAACCCGCTAATATCACTGCTTACACCCTGTGACAGATTCGCATCAGATATTTTCTGTTTTACATCATGAACTACTGCGGACATATCATTACCGCTAAACCTTATGCCCAAAATACAGATAGGAGAAAGGTTGTAGTGTGTCACCTCTGCTACTCTGTTTTTATAACTTATCTCAGCTACAAAATTAAGTGGTATATTTTTGTTGAGTTTTGGTGAATAAATCAACATCTCTTTTTGCAAATAAGAGATAGGATCAACTCTTGGTCGACTCATCAAGAGCCGAATATTTATCAATTTCTCCCCTTCTGCTACCGATGCTACAATCTCACCGTAATATATAGTTCGTATCTGAGTTGAAAGAGTTTTTTCATCTATGCCGTAAATAGATAGAGCACTTCCTTTTAAACGAATATTAATAGACGGCGACGCATACGATGTTAAAACACTCACCTCTTCTACCCCTTTTATAGGTTTTAAGAGTTTTTTTAATCTATACCCCTCCTTGATTAACTCATCAGGGTTTGATCCAAACAGATGCACAGATATCGGTGCATCTGCACCCATAATATCTCCAAGCCTGTCCTCAAGAACCTGTGAGAGACCTAACTCTTCAAGATTAGGTACAGCGCTCTCAATCTTAGTTCTTAATTCATCTATCACCTCAAATGAACTTTTAACTCTTTGCTTTTTAAGGCTTACTAAAAAATCCCCCTGATTTGGCTGACTTGCAACCTGAGCTAAAGATGTCCCAATCCGCATACTCCACTCTTTAACTTCAGGAGTATTGTCCAGTATTGTGCCGATGTTTATAAATTCACTTTCACTTTGTGAAAGGGATGTACCTGGAGGCAGAACAATATCTACAACAATATTTCCCTCGTCCCATTTTGGCAAGAAGGTAGATGGAGTTGTCTTATAAAGATAAAAACTAAGAGCGAATGAGACCAGAACAAGTGGAATACTTATCCAAGAGTATTTAAGAGCTTTAGTTAAAAAAACCCTGTACTTTTCTACAAAGGGCTGCATAAAATCTTCTTTGGTATCGGGCTCATTTGGCATAGCTATAAAAGCGATAATAGGAGTAAAAAAAATAGCGATAATCTGTGAAATTGCATAAGTTATTACAAGTACAAATGCGAGTTGTTTAAAAAAAAGTCCAACTATACCACTGACTAAAAACAGTGGTATGAAAATAAGTATAGCCAAGGTAGTCGCAATGGACATGACAGGCAAAATCTCTTTTGAACCTCGAATCACTGCATCTTTCTTCGATAAACCTTTTTTAAAATGTCTCTGTATATTCTCTATCACTATAATCATCTGATCAATTAAACCGCCAAGGGCTGCTGCCATTCCTCCAAGTGAGAAAATATTAAAATCTACACCTGTTAGTCTCATTCCAATCATGGTGATTAAAAATGTTACCGGCACAACAAGCAATGAAATCAAAGAGAGTTTCACTTGCCTTAAAAAGAAAAATATCACTAAAACAGCTATAAAACCGCCTAGTAAGATAGCATCACGAACACTGCTGATTGCTTCTTTAGTAAAATCTGTTCCATCGTAGGTACTTTTTATCTCAATACCCTCTTTTTTCAACTTTGACGACAACTCTTTTAGTTTTTTATTAAAGCCCTCAACAACATCAATTGAGTTTGCATTAGGCTGCCTAAGAAGATTGAACACTACAGAGTTTTTAAACCCTTTGCCTGCGCTTAATGCTTTCGTTGGATTTGTTCTCTCTACCAACAGTGCGATATCACTTAATTTGATAGATTTAGAGTTTGGCAGTGATATATCAAGATTTAACAGCTTTGTGGCATCTTCACTTTTTTGATAGAGTGAGAGAACATATTGACGATGATAATCTTCAATAAGACCTAAAAACTTTATCATATCTTGAGCTTTTAACTGCTCAATGACACTCTGTATATTTAATCCAAAACCTTTGACTTTTTTCGCATCAAGCAGAATTTTATATTCGCTCCATGCTGCTGCTTTCATCTCTATATCATAAACACCTTTAACACTAAGGAGCAGAGGTTTTAATTCATAATAGAGCTTCTCACTTAGTTTTGCACGAGAGAGTGAGTTTGAACCTATGGCGTAAATGGCCACAGGATAGATGCTAGGAGTTGCCTGACGTATTGTAATTGTCGCAGTTGATGGAATACGATTCTTAATATCGGCAATACGGGCTTGCACAAGTTGATATGCCAAGTATGGGTCAATATCCCAGTTGAAGTAGAGACTTATCGTGCTTGAACCAATAGAGGTAGATGATACAATCCTTTCAACATCCTGAACTGTCTTTAACGCTTCTTCACTAGGCTTTGTAACCGAAAAAAGCATCTGCTTTATTGGTGAATACCCATTTTCAATACTTACCTCTATGCGAGGGAAAAACAGGTTTGGAAACAGACCCTTTGGTATTGAAAATGAGTTTTTATATCCAATAGCTGCTAACAAAAATATAATAATAAAAATAGCAAGTTTATTTTTTAAAATATATAAGAAAAACATACTCTTATTTTTCATCTAAAATCTCAACCCGCATGCCATCATGTAACATATAAGAGTTCTTAAAGGCTATTTTGTCCTCTTTATTTAAATCATCATTAATAAATACCCTATCAATCATATCTTTTTGTATGCTGATAAAACGGATATGTGCAATAGACTCTTTTACAATATAAACTGCTGCTCTGTTTTGCTTTATCACTATAGAATCTTTTGGAATAACCCAACCATTTAATCTGCTCATCTCTATTTTAGCTTCTACGCTTAAGCCAATAGGAAGGCTCTCTTTTATCTTTGCAATAATCTCCACAAGATTAGAACTGCTTTTAGGAAGTATAGAAGATAACTTTGCATTAAAACTGCCTTGTGGAGTTAGTAGTTTTATATCTTGAGAAGCTCTAATATTATTAACATATTTTGGATCTAAAAAGATTCTTACAACTGTTTTTCCTGATGTAATAGTTGCTACATTTGAACCATATTGTATATATTCACCGTCTGCTGATATTGAGTCTATATAGCCGTTTTTTGGTGCATGTATCTTTTCACTATTTTTGAACAGTTTAAAACGTTGCAGTCTATGTTTAGCTTCAACTAAGAGCAGTTTTTTAGATTTTAAACTGCTCTCTTGCGAGAGTAGATCATTTTTAGACAACATCCCTAATCTTAGCATCTCCTCAATACTTTTCATCTTTTTTTCTTCTATATCTATATCTGCATTTAAAAGTTTTATTCTTGAGTTTATTGTATCTATATCATGCTCCCTCATAGGGTTAGTTACTATCCCGATTAACTCTGCTTTTTTTACGTAAGTTGCAGTTGTTACTTTTGGATGAAACACCCCATCTGATAGAGAGTTGACACTTATGCTCTCTTGTGCTTCTACAATGCCTCTTGCCTCTATTGTGATTCTTTTATTAGTTCTTTTTGGAGATACAACATCTATTTTTACATGTAGCAGTTTTTCTTTTGGAACTTGCAAAGTGTTTGAAATATCATTATTTTCAAAAAACAGGAATACCGGTAAAAAAGCACTTAATAAAAGTATAAATACAAAACTACTATTCATAGATAGTTCCTTTAGATAGATTATTTAGTATGAGGCTGTTTTGTATATTTTTATATTTTGCAGTATAAAAGGCCTCTCTTATTGTGACAAACTCTTTTATGGTCTGTATATAATTATTTAAATCTGTATAGTGTTTTAAATATGCTTTTTGCATTGTGCTGAGAGTCTCTTTTGAGCTGTGAAGTGTTGTTGTAAGCATTTCCATGGAGTTTTTAGATGACATGTACTCCTTAAACATTTTTAAAAAATTCATTTTTTGTACAGTCTCAAGGTTGTTTCTTTGAGATTTAATTGCCAATGCCTTGACTCTTGAGGCTTCCACGGATTTAAATTTACCTCCATTAAAGGACATATGCAAACCCGCACTTATAGTGTAATTGTCACCATTTGCTGTCGGGTCACTATTAAACTGTTTATTAATGACAAAAACGGCACTTGGAAGCCACTCTCTTTTTACTTTTAGACTGTTGGCAATACTCTTTTTAACCTCTATATCATTATAATTAAGCTCTAGATTTCTACTCAAAAACTGATCTTGACTTGCATCTAAGAGACTATTATCTATATCCGGTATCTCACACTCAGGAGCATAGAGTTTTAATGATGACTTCATACTCTCTACTACACTCTCTTCTTGAATGATTTTGTTTTTTATAAGAGATAGAATATTTGTAAATCTATCATACTCTACTTTTGGTTTTCCTCCAGCTTTTACGGCTAGATAAAGCTTATTTTTGAACTCATCCTGCTCTTTATATATCGACTTATGCAGTTTTAAAATTTCATCTGTTTTTCTATAGAGTGAGACCATCTTGACAAGTGAAATAAAAAGCTTCTCTTTTTGCATTTGCACAAGTATGTGGTTTTGTTTAAGTTTAAGTTCTAAAAGCAAAGTATCATCTCTCGCCTTGTCAAATATATCTATAGTGTCTGTTATAGTTATATCTGTATTACTAAAAGAGTTATTTAGTTGTTTTGCTTTTGTAGAGCCATAAAGTATATCTACACTTACATTTTCAAACCTAGCTCTTTTTTTTGACTCAATATTTAAGGAGTTTGACTTTTTATACAGCTTATATGAATCATTATATTGCATATTTTTTACTGCCTCTTTATAAAAAGATATCATATCAATACTCTGTGCATTTGCTGTCAATACAATAAAAAATATTAATGCCGCTTTCTCAATCATTCCTCATCCTCTTATTTACTGCTTGATATAAATACAGTCGAATTATAAAATTTGAAAATGAAATGAAAATGAATAGACTCAAAGCTTAATTTCTCTTTCATTTAGGTAAATAGTTAATTGTTGCTACTTAATATTTATGCTTTATTTGATAATCTATAAAATACCTTTATTTAATAGGGAGGTAAGTAGTTATGGTTAAAGAGGAGAGGTATTTTTTAAATACAAGAATGTCGCAAGTATCTGTAATTAAAAGCTTGATTACACAGTTAAAAGAGTCTCTTGATATGTTTACATACAATATAAAAAGATATCATATACCTGTTACCTTGGTTCTTTTCTACACCGAGGAAGATATATCTAAAGAGTTAAAAAGGCATATTAGAATATCAGATGGATTGAAAACTATAAAGTTAGGCGGTTCCTATTTTAATTTTATATTTTTACCATTTACAAATACAAAAGATACTTATTCCTTTGTAAAGGAGATTGAATACTCCATCTTGGCCGATATTAAGTATCTATTTTATTTAGAAGAGCTAGAACATGAGATTAACAACTGTTATAACTATCTAAACTCATTTCTATTTAAAATCACTGAAAAATAAGAGCTTGTGCTATAGCTGGCTGTTTAATCTTAATCATTGCATACTTATAGAATAAACTATCTTTTACCTAAGTAAACCCTCACCTCTTTTAAGATATAATCGCGAAATTATTATAATACGATTTAAGGCTATATATATGTCAACAAAAAGCTACGAACCAAATAAGGTAGAGGAGGAATTCTACAAAATTTGCGAAGATAGAAAATACTTTGAAATAGATGGGAATATAAGCATCCAAGAGGAGGGAAAAAACTTCTCTATAATGATGCCCCCTCCAAATGTAACAGGACGCCTCCACATAGGTCATGCACTCACTTTTACACTTCAAGATATAATCACCAGATACAAAAGAATGGACGGTTACAAAACTCTTTGGCAGCCGGGAACTGATCACGCTGGAATTGCTACTCAAAATGTAGTGGAGAAGCAACTTCTTGCAGAAGGAACTACAAAAGAGGAGCTTGGACGTGAGAAATTCTTAGAGCGTGCATGGGCTTGGAAAGCAGAATCTGCAGGAATCATGACAGACCAGCTTCGTAAGATGGGAGTAAGCCCTGCCTGGGAGCGTGAGCGTTTTACAATGGATAAAGGTCTTCAATCATCTGTAAAAGAGGCATTTGTTCACCTTTACAATCAGGGTCTTATAGTTCGCGGCAACTACATGGTCAACTGGTGTACACACGACGGTGCACTTAGTGACATAGAAGTTGAACACGAAGACCATAATGGTAAGTTTTACCACATTAAGTACCCGTTTGCCAATGGAAGCGGTGCAGTTGAAGTTGCTACAACTCGTCCTGAAACATACTTTGGCGACACAGCAGTTATGGTTCACCCTGATGATGAAAGATATACTCACCTAATAGGTAAAAAGATAAAACTTCCTCTAATTGACAGAGAAGTAGCTATTATTGCCGACACTCATGTAGATATGGATTTTGGAACCGGTGTAGTGAAGGTTACTCCTGCACATGACCAGAATGATTACGAGGTTGGAAAACGTCACGACCTAGAGTTCATCACAGTTTTTGATGAGAAGGGTATCTTAAACGACTATGCCGGTGAGTTCAAAGGATTAGAGAGACTTGAGTCTCGTGAGACAATTGTTAAAAGACTTGAAGAAGAGGGGTTTATAGTTAAAATTGAAGACCATAAACACCAGGTCGGTCACTGTTACAGATGTAAAAACATTGTTGAACCGTATATATCTAAACAGTGGTTTGTTAGAAGTGAAGTAGCAGCAAATTCCATAGAAAAGACAAACAAAGGTGAAGCTCAGTTCTTCCCTCCTCACTGGATAAACTCTTATAACTCATGGATGGGTGATCTAAGAGACTGGTGTATCTCTCGCCAACTATGGTGGGGACATCAGATACCGGTATTTTACTGTGATGATTGTGACCATGAATGGGCAAGCATAAACGATAGTGAAAACAGTTGTCCAAAGTGTGCATCTAAAAACCTGACTCAAGACCCTGATGTTCTTGACACTTGGTTCTCTTCCGCACTATGGCCTTTTTCAACTTTAGGCTGGGGAAATGGCGACTCTGAGATGGATAAGCTTTTTAAATCTGAGGATATGAAAGATTTTTATCCAAATACGCTTCTTATAACCGGCTTTGACATACTCTTCTTCTGGGTAGCTAGAATGATGATGATGGGTGAGAGTTTTAATGGTGAACTTCCATTTAAGCACATTTACCTGCACGCTCTTGTTCGTGATGAAAATGGTGATAAGATGAGTAAGTCAAAGGGTAATGTTATTGACCCTTTAGATATGGTAGATCAATATAGTGCTGATATACTGCGATTTACACTTGCGATAAGTGCCGCTCAAGGTCGAGATATACGGATGAGTCAAGAGAAACTTGAACTAAACCGTAACTTTACAAACAAACTATACAATGCAACTAAGTACCTGCAGATGAATGTAGAGACATTCCCTGACTTAGGTGGTTTTTGTGTAGAGACCGATCTAGGTCGCTACATGATGAGTCGCCTTAACCTTGCAACGAAAGAGGTTCGCGGTGCTCTTGATGAGTATAAGTTCAACGATGCAGCGACTGTAATGTACCGTTTTCTTTGGAATGAGTTTTGTGACTGGGGTATTGAGCTGAGTAAGGCAGACAAAGATTCTATTGTAGAACTTGGAGCGATTTTTAAAGAGGCTATGAAACTTCTCCACCCATTTATGCCATTTATTACAGAGTATCTATATCATGAACTCTCCGGAACAACCCTGCAAGAGTCTGACTCTATAATGATTAAGAAATATCCTTTTAAAATAAAACAACGCAAAGAGGAGAAAAAATTCGAAATTATTATGGATGCTATTGTATCAATTAGACGTGCAAAAGTTTTAGTAGACCTGGCAAATCAGAAAATTGAAAAAGCATTTGTAAAGATTGATGGTATCTCAGATTCAGACAAAAATATAATGCTTCCTTTTATATCTAAACTAGCAAAAGTTGAGAGTGTTGAGTTTACAGAGAGTAAAATTGAAAATGCCGTAAGTGATATTGCTGATACATGTGAGACTTTTATACCGACTGATTCAATAGACTTAAGCTCTATAATCTCTAAGCTTACTAAACAAGATGAGAAGCTTCAAAAAGAGATAGATAAGCTTAACGGCATGCTAAATAATGAGAGATTTGTCGCAAATGCTCCTGAGGATGTATTAACTAAGAATCGTACACTATTAGAGGACGCAAAATCAAAACAAGAAAAAGTAAAAGAGCAGCTAGGCTCACTAAAGGGATAATAATTGTTTGACATAAGTAAATACAAGACTGAAAATATAAAAAATGACATATTATCAGGTTTAGTTGTTGCAGTTGCCCTTGTTCCTGAAGCAATTGCATTTAGCTTTATTGCGGGAGTAAGTCCTATTGTAGGTCTATACACTGCATTTATCTTAGGTTTAATTACTTCTCTAATCGGCGGTAAACCGGGAATGATTAGCGGAGCTACCGGTGCGGTTGCTATTGTCTTAGTAGGACTGGGCGTTGAAGCTACAGCTCTTCTAGAAGCACAAGGTCTCGCTTCTGAGACAATTGCTATGGGAGTCCTGCACTATATTCTTCTCGCTACTGTTATTGCAGGTCTTATACAGATATCTGTAGGTCTTTTAAAGCTTGGAAAGTTCATCCGTTTGGTTCCACAGCCTGCTATGTACGGCTTTGTCAATGGACTGGCAATAGTCATTGCAACTGCCCAGTTTAAGTTCTTCAGTGGCCAAGGTACTATGATGTACATACTTGTAGTTGTTACTATGCTTATAATGTTCTTCCTGCCAAAAATCACAAAAGCGGTACCCTCCGGTCTTGTGGCTATTGTGGTAATATCCCTAGCTGTATACTTCACAAAAACAGATACTCTGCTTGTCGGTCAATTAACAGACTTAAGCCAGTTCGCCGGAAAGCTTCCAAGTTTTATAATCCCGCAGAATATTTTTAGTATGGACGCTATAATCATGGTGCTGCCATTTTCTATTATTATTGCCCTTGTAGGTCTAATTGAATCTCTTTTGACTCTAGCTGTTTTAGATGAGATGAGTGGAAAAAGAGGGAGCGGTAACAAAGAGTGTATTGCTCAGGGAACTGGAAATATCTGTTGCGGTTTCTTTGGCGGTATGGCAGGTTGTGCAATGATTGGACAGAGTATAATAAACTACACTTCCGGTGGATTGGGAAGAGTATCATCATTTGTTGCCGCCCTTGGACTTTTAATTCTTGTAATCTCTATGACAGATATATTAAATACAATCCCCGTTGCAGTTCTTGTAGGAATAATGTTTATGGTTAGTATCGGTACTTTTGAGTGGTCAAGTTTTTCACATCTAAAGCATATGCCTCGTACTGATGCTTTTGTAATGATAATAGTTACAATCATTACTGTGGTAGAAGATTTGGCTGTTGCGGTTATAGCCGGTGTTATTATCTCTGCTCTTGCTTTTGCCTGGAAACATGCAAGAATTACTGCTAGAGTGTATGGCGAAGCTGACGGGACTAAAGTTTATGAGCTTGACGGTCCACTGTTTTTTGGTAGTGCTACAACCTTTGGAGATACTTTTGATGTTCCAAATGACCCGCCAAAAGTGGTGATTGACTTTAAAAATGCAAGAGTCATGGATTCAAGCGGTGTTGAGGCTATAGATGCTATTACCAAAAAATATGAAGATAGCGGTAAAAATCTACTTCTTCGCCATCTGAGTGCTGACTGCAGGGCAATATTGAAAAAAGCCGGTCCACACTGTGCTCATAACGAGGAGAATGATCCAACTTATAAAGTTGCATATAACTACTAATATCTCAACTCCTGACATGTAGTATGCTAGCTACATGTCCATCCAAAGAACAACTCTTATAAAGATACTAGCTCAAGATTAGGTTCTCCAAAATAGTACCCCTGAGAATACTCTATTCCCAACTCTTCAACTTTTGTTTGAACATCAGCAGAGTGTACAAACTCTGCTATAACTTTGATATTACTTTTTTTAGAGAGTAAAACTATAACCTCTACAATAGTTAAACTGTTACTATCAGTCAATATATTTTTGATAAAAGAGCCGTCAATTTTCAGATAATCCGGAGAAAACTCCAATAATCTGGAAAAGTTTGAGCTCTCGCTTCCAAAATCATCAATAGCAATCTTGAATCCATGGTGTCTTAGCGAATTGAGTTGAGCAATAATTTCCGGCGTACTTATAGAATCAATATCTTCAAGCATCTCTAAAATCACTCTCGATGGATCTATATTGTATTTTTTCACATACTTAAGAAGGTGCTCTTGTAAATAATTCAAATATAGATCAGTATTGGTAATATTGATTGAAAAATCATAATCTGTGCCACTAAACTTTTCAAAACTCTGCTCAATAACAACTTTTGTAACCAAAGAGAGCGTTCCTGTTAACTTGGACGCCTCCATAAATCTAATTGGAGGTATAAGTATCCCATCATCATTAATTCTTACTAAACACTCATACTTCTCTATCTGTTTAGTCTCATTATTAATAATTGGCTGATAATAAGTAACCAAACTCTCCTCTTCAAAGGCTTCTTTTATCTTATGTATCCAGTATATATTCTCTTTCTGTTTCTTCATATAGGTAGAATTGGGGTCATAAATTCTAAAAAAACCTCTTCTATGTTCTCTTAACTCTTTAATTGCAATTTTCGCATGATTGATTATATCACTCCCTTTACCAAGAGCGATACCAATGCTTATTGATACTCTAAAATCTATATCATCAGTTATTGCTATTTCCATTTGGTCAAAAAAAGATATCAAAGAACTTGCTAAATTTGACAAGTTCTTTGAACTCATTACTTCTAAACATACCACTACAAACTCATCAGAATTTATTCTAAAGAGTTTAGCTGTAGAAGGTTTGGCTATATCAATAAGCCTTGCCATCTCTATTAAAACGGTATCTCCATATTCAAAACCGTAAGCATTATTAACATTACTAAAATTATCTATATCAATTAAAAGTACATTTGCATAATCCACACTTTCAAGGTACTCAATAAGGGCAAACCTATTTGGAAGATTAGTCAATTCGTCATTATGTATGTTATTCATAGCAGTTATTTTAACATCTTTTTTACTCTTATGTAACTTTGCGGCCTGATTGCTCTGTACTTTGGCATGCTCACGCCGATGTTTGCATTTATATATGTTGGATCTGCTATAACAAATTTTTTGGATCCTGCCATTACTTTGTCACCATCTATTGGTATATAGAGTGCAGTTGCCATGTGGTCTCTATATTTTACACCCAGCACACTTACTCTAAACAATTTTTTAACTAAGTAAGCAAATAGGACTGCTCTATCCTCGCAGTCAGATTTGTCATAATATAGAGTTTCCTGCGCAAACATAACTTTTTCTCTGCCAAACTGCTGATTATCCTGCTCATATTTAAAAGATTTTTGCACAAATCTAAGAACAAAATTAATTGCTTCACTTGCCTTTTTTCCATCAATATATTTCTTAATGGAGGAGGCAATATCAGCATATGTTCTATTCTCTACAGGTGCATTAAAAAATGTCTCATAGTCTGCTTGAGGATATGTGTTCATAAACTCTATAAGATTTTTATTATAAACAATTGGGATAGTGTATCTGTTTCCAAACTCTTTAAACTCAAGAGTTTTACTATCCTCCTTTAATGCCAACTTAGGAAGAGTCTTTAGAGATAAATCAAGCTCCTTTGTGGAGCCTGGATAATCCTGTTTATACGAGAATAGTCTTCCAACACTCCCTTTAGCATAGTTTGCAAGGACATAATATCTTTTTTTATTAAAAGTGTAGTTTGGAGTAGAGTATATAAGCTTTTTAGAGTAGTGCATCAATACAACATGTTTTTTAGCCAGCCCTATCTTTACTGCATAACCCAATTTATTGAATATAAACCAACTAAGCAGTCTAGAGTTGTCTTCATTCATAAATGCCAAATCTGCAACCCTTGAGACTAAAAGATAAATACCCCAATCATTCAAGTTCATTTTAGTAGAGATTTTTTTTATATTAGAGAGAAGAGTATCATATTCACTAGAAGCAGCACTACTAAAAAAATTTGTTATACCCGTTTTATTTTCAGGATAGAAATTAGCTGTTTTAATGCCCTTTGGAATATCAAATCCCAACTCTGAGCCATAAAAATCAAAAGATATATCATAATCTTTTAATACAGGAGTCGAACTATTTTTTACTTCACTCTCTACTTTGACAGCTTCTGTCTCTTTTTTATCAACAATCTTCTTAATTTTTATTGTAACCCTAGGACCAACCGGTTTTATTTTTTGTGGTTTTGCCGAATCAATTTCAAGCGGTTTTTCTTTTTCAAACAGTGGTGCCGAGATGAAGACATTGTATGCTTTCCACTCCTGCTTTAAGTAATCATTAAAAGCATTGTCGCGTTCATCTTTGTATGTTTTAAAAGATTCTGCTTGAGACTTCTTAAAGTTTTTAAAACTCTCCTGAGAGTTAAGTGCTGAAAAACAAACCGCTAACAGTAGGCTAAAATGGCCAAATAGCTTGAATAGCCTTAGTTCCCCAACCTTGTTCTGTTCCACGTTCTACGTCTCCCTGTGTTTTATAAAGAATTTTTGCCTCACTCATCTGAGCAGAACTTATTCTATTGTTTTGGTCTATATCATATGGACGAATGACACCGCCTATTTGGATTATCTGTTTTTGTTCATCTATTAAGATCTCTCTCTTACCGGCAATGAAATAGTTCCCATTTTGCAAGACTTTGACAATTCTTGCAGATACTGTCGTAGTAAACGAAGCATCTTTTGTAGCACTACCCTGACCTTTGAAACTATTTGTTGTACCACTACTAAAGCCGATATCAGATATACCATTCAAACCCTTAGCTGCTCCGGTAAAAACACCTGCATTTAAGTTCGTACTATCTTCCTTGCTAAGCTGCTTGCTTCCAGTGTTTGAGCTTTGAGCAGTCTCAGATATAACAACAGTAACTATATCATTTATGTGCATAGCCTTATGGTCAGAAAAAAGAGGGTTGTCACCCTGCCCAAAAATACTGCCTGTCGAGGTAAAATCCTTTTTATCTTCACGAGACGGCATCTGTTCAACGTATGCAGGCGGTTCAAAATCAATCTCGGGGTCAGCTAAATTCGCCGTACATCCAGATAAAAATAGTATAGCATAAATGGACATTAAAAATATTAAAATTTGTTTTATCATTATCTTATCTCTTTAAAAGCAATCTGTTTATTTAGTTATAATACCAGCAAAAATAGTTCCAAAGAAAAGGCAGGTATATTATGAACTTAAGAGAAACAATAAATCAAGATCTTAAAGATGCTATGAAGGCAAAAGATACAAAAAAAAGAGATGCCCTCAGGCTTTTAACAAGTGCTTTTAAGCAGATAGAAGTTGATGAAAGAAAAGAGCTCAGTGATGATGATCTTATTAAAATTATCCAAACCCAGGTTAAAAGAAGAAATGACTCAGCTTCTCAATACAAAGATGCAGGTCGTGATGATCTAATGCAGATAGAACTAGATGAAATTGCTATCTATACTCCATACTTACCTCTGCAACTTAGTGACGAGGAGCTATCAACTGCAATTAAAGAGATTATATCTAAAGTTGGTGCAACTACTATGAAAGATATGGGCAGAGTAATGGGAATGGCTTCTAAAGAGTTATCAGGCAGAGCTGATGGTAAAAGAGTAAATGAGTGCGTTAAAAGTCTGTTAGCTTAGTTCGCTAAAGGAGATAATTCCTTTAGCTATTTTCTAGCCAAACTTTAATTTTTTTAAGGCCACTGCATGAGGCATATGCCTCATTTTCCAGTTTAGCTATTTTCTAGCCAAACTTTAATTTTTTTAAGGCCACTTCCTCGTTATCTTGTCTCATTAAAGATTCGCCGACTAAAAAGGCATCTACACCTGCTTTGGAAAGCTCTTCTAACTGTCCATGTTCATATATTCCACTCTCAGCCACAATAATCTTGCCATTTGGAATCATAGGAATCAATTCATACGATAGATTCATATCCATCTCAAATGTTTGCAGATTTCTATGGTTTATCCCGATTATATCACTGCCTGCATAGATAGCCTTAACTAAGTCACTTTTATCATGAACCTCAACCAAAGCCTCCATTCCAAGATGTCTTGTGTATGCTAAAAGTTCTTTTAACTCTTTTTTACCAAGAGCCGCAGCTATGAGTAGAATAAAATCAGCACCATGAACCATAGCTTCTAGAATCTGATACTTTGAAATAATAAAATCTTTTCTAAGTAATGGAATTCCAACATACCTTCTTATTTGACCAAGATAATCTAAATTGCCTTGAAAAAAATGAGGTTCTGTTAAAATAGAGATGGCACTAGCCCCTCCCCTCTCATAACTCTGAGCTATTGCAATTGGATCAAAGTTTTCTCTAATAACACCCTTGGATGGAGAGGCTTTTTTTACTTCAGAGATAATTCTAAATGGATCATCTTCAGTTGCTTTGAGATATGGGAAAACATCTCTTGGAGCTCTTGCATTAAAAGCCAGTGAACGACCGAGCCAATCTAAAGAGAACTTTTTTTCTCTCTCAACTAAATCCTCTTTCGTTTTTTTAATAATATCGTCTAAAATCATTTTACTTTCTTACCCTTTATACATTTTTTTATCATTTTTATATGCTTAACAACCTCTTTATTGCTGCTTCCCTCCATATTTACCACTCTATCCACAATTTTCTTAGCCTTATCGCACTCCCCAAGCTTATAGTATCCCCACGCTAAAGAGTCCAGATAATATATAGAGTTCGGTTCTAGTTTTAATGCTTCTTTAATATACTCTATTCCTTTTTTAATATCTATTTCATGATCGACAAGAAGGTAACCAAGATAGTTTAAGGAGAGAGCATCTCTTTTTATACTTATAACCTCTTCAAGTTTTGCGATTACACTTTTTTGCATAAGTTTACTGTTCTTGTCTGCACTGCTTTCATACTCAAATATGGCACTTTGCCCAAGAAATGCTACATCACCAATATCTTCATAAAGCTCTTGTGCTATAGGAGCTGCTTTTTTATAATCTTTAAACTGAATATAAAGCTGCAATAAAAGTTCATTATCTGTTCTACTCTCTTCTAAAAAGTCAACCATTTTTCGATAATTTTTCTTATACCCGTATATTTGTACTATTTTTTTTGCAATAACCTTGCTAGAGTCTATTTTATAGAGTCGTAAATAGGTTGATAGAAGGCCGTCTATATTATTTTCGTTACTGTAAAATCCTATTAGCTTGCTGCATATAAATTTTGAACAACCGTAAACTCTTGAATGAGTCTCTAATTGTGCAATAGCATCTGTTTTTCTTTGTAGATTTACATATAGAACTATAGCCATTTTCTCTAAAATTTTTTCGTTATAGTCTTTTATATATGCACTCTCCAAATACTTAACCGCTGTATCAAACTTTTTAAGTTTGACATATATTTCACTAACTAAAAGATAGTCATCTACATTGTTGGTTTTATCAACTAATTTTATTGCTAAATCTTTTGCTAACATAAGCTTATCCTGCTTTATAAGAGCAAAAATTTTGATTCTATCAAGTTCAGCATCATCTTTGACCTTGCCTGAGAGCGCATCAACTCTCTCTACAGCTCTCTCATTTTCATTAGCTGCTAAATCATTTTTTAAAGAGCGGTATAGGTACTCTTTTTTATCTGATTTTTCATACAGAGTATTAAATAGTATTGAGGACCTGTTATAATCTCTTAATTGCTCACAGTGGAGTGCATTCAATATATATATATCCTCATCTTTAAAAACTTTTTCATATCCTTTTTTAACAGATGGTTCACTACCCATACAGCCATTAAGGAGTATTAATATAACTGTTAACATAAATAATTTCACAAGACTATACACCAATAACTCCTGGACACTCTAATTTTAACTCATCAACTCTAGTTTTATAATAATCCCAAAATGGGAATGTTTTGCACTGCAGAGGTCTAGCTTCGTAGATTACACAGCCATTTGTATCTCTATCATAGAAGATACACTCATGTTGCTCCCCAAACCTTCTCTCTTTAATAGAGTATTTATAAGCTTTTTTAAAAAGATATTCTTGCATAAAATCTTTAACACTTAAGTCTAAAAACTCACAAATAGTTACAATCTCTCTCTTTGTTACATATATATAACCGCTCTCACCGGTACAACATCTACCCTGACATGTAGAACACGCAGTAATATCAAACGAATAATCAAAACTATCTTTTTGTACTATATTTGACATTTTATACTTTGTGTTTTTGCTTTTTCATAAATACCTTTTGCCTTTTGTGAAAACTCTGTACCATTAAAACTAATAAATGGAGGCCATACCTTCATTAGTGATTTAGATCCGTTACGGGCATGTATCATAACTAAAGATGCGACCCTCTCTTTTTTTGGGTGTATAAACTGTACATCAACAACTCTCATATTTACCCTCTGCAGCTCTGAACAAATTAAGCCAAACTGAGATGCATCATAGCAAAATATAAAATGAGATTTTGGTTTTAAAATTTTTGAAACCTTTTTAAAAAACTTACTTAATGGTAAGTTGATATTATACCTAGCATTAAACAACATCTCATTTTCACTCTTTGTGACACCGTCATGATAAAAAGGAGGATTAGAGATTATGTAGTCATATTTTATATTTTCATCAAGTTCTAAAAAGTCTTTTTTATGCACTTTATAGTTAATCTTATTCACTCTTGCGTTTATTGTAGCATACTCTACGAACACATCTTGCTTTTCAACGGCCTCAAGCTCAACTTTTTCATTATCACGAGCCACCAGTAAACCTACAATACCACATCCTGCTCCAACATCCAAAACCTTTCCTCTTGGTTTAAAAGAGTCAATAAAGTCATATAAAAAAACAGAATCACTGTTATAACAGTACCCGGATTCTGGCTGGTAAAGAAGCATATAAACCCTTAATTTTATTGCATAAAATCATGGAAACCATTTATTTAATTTACAACGGTATCGAAAGTAATTCCGCTACCTACGCTAACGCTTAGTTCTCTTCGGCAGAGAGCCAAGGCACTAGTGCCTTTACTTTAAAAGGTATCCCAGATATAATTTTGATATTATATCTTAAAGGCTTTAAATGATTATAATTCCGGCACGACTGGCATCAACAAGGTTCCCTCAAAAAGTATTGGCGGATATTGGTGGTTTACCAATGGTTGTAAGAACTGCAAAAAGAGTTGCTCATCTAGACAGAGTTATTGTCGCTGCAGATGATGAACTCATTATCTCAACCTGTAAAGAGCACGGAGTGGAGGCAATGCTGACATCTACCACTCACAAGAGTGGTACAGACCGTATAAACGAGTGTGCAAATATCTTAAAACTTGATGATGAAGAGCTTATTATAAATATTCAAGCAGATGAGCCATTTATTGAAACCGAAGTTGTTCAAAAACTCATAAGCAGACTTAAATCCTTGCAAGAGAGTAATGCGCCCTTTATTATGGGCAGTTGTTACAACGCTATTAATGCAGAGTCAGCTGAGGATCCAAACCTTGTAAAAGTCGTACTAGATGATGAAGAGGGTGCAATATATTTTTCTCGTAGTAAAATACCTTACAATCAAGGCGGAGGTGCAAAATATTTTGGTCATATCGGTATTTACGGGTTTAGCAAAAAAAGTTTAAAAGAGTTTTGTAACCTTAATGATGCACCAATAGAAGATATAGAGAAGTTAGAGCAGCTGCGTGCAGTTTATCATCAAAAAAAGATAAGTATGGTCAAGGTTTCAAGTACCGGATTTGGAATTGATACCAAAGAAGATTTAGCCAGAGCTATAGAGATCTTTCTCTAGCGTCTCGGTTTGATGAAGATTGTATAGTCTCCAAACTGTTCGTTTAATGAAAACTCATGCTTTTGACAAAAATTTGTTTGCATAATTTTTATCATAGACTCTGCTTCATTTTTTGCATCGTCCCTATTCTCAAACTCTTGAGTCTCTGCCATACCACTTTTTAAGAAACAGCTACAACCGTTTTGTACTTTTACCTTATACACACTAAACTCCTAGAAATCAAAAATATCATCTAAATCTTCAACTGCGCTCTCATCAACTTGCTCATTCATTTTAATCATACTTGAAATTGTTTCACAATTTACAATAATAGTGTCATTCATAAAATCAATACTTGGGGCACCGCTGTAAAAAGATTTTTCAATCCATGTTGACAAATCTTGACTAAAAGCTTTACACATGGGTCCAAGCAGTGCAGAGTTCTTTATAAACTCTTCTGTATGTCCTGCCATATCACTAGATAAAATGGCAATGGCCTGAGATACATCATAAAGATCACTATATGAACTCAAAACTGAACCTATGCTCTCTAAATAAGAGTATATCTCATTAACCTCTTCTATAGATATATCTCCGCTCCCAACCATTAGCATTAATGAGTTTAGTTTAGAGGTGTACTCCTCCAAGTCAGTTAAGTCATCTTTATCAATATAGTCAAAAACTGTCAACTCCTTTGATTCATAACTAAGATCTTGAACTTTACTATTTAAATCAGATGCAATTACCTCATCTTTAGGGTTCATGTTTTCTGATTCTGTATCCTGGATATCACAAAAAGAGTAGATTTTGTTTAATTTAAAAGAGATTTTTCCATCATCTACTTTATATTCACATTTAAGAGAGTTTCTGTTTAAAATATTTTCAACCTGCTTCTCTTGTAGTTTATCAACTTTTGTAATGGTAAAGTATTGTATCTCATCTGACTCCTCTACATACACTTCACTATCAACAGATAATCTAAGCAGAGACTCTGCAATCGAAAAAATAGTACGAACAACATCATTCAAATAATCATACTTTAACTTTGCATTTAAGAGAAAGAACTCCCAAAACTCAGAGAGTGAATCTTCAGAGTTTAATGCAAAAACTGTTTTTCTGCTATATATTTTACTGCTAAAGAGATTAGCCCTAGGCATGAATGAGTAGCTTAATTTATCACTCCTCACTGCTAAAATAGTAATATAGTTTGACATTCTGCTATTAAATATATCAGAATTTACCGGTTTAGAGATATAATCTTCTGCACCGGAGTTTAGAATTTTCTTTCGTCTATCTACATCATCGACTGCAGAGAGTCCGATAATCATTATTTTGCTATTTGTTTCTCTAATGACTCTTGTAGCCTCTACGCCATCCATATTAGGCATAATAATATCCATAAATACTAAATCAAAGTTCTTACTACTACACTTATTTACGGCTTCAACTCCATCACCAGCTTCCTCAATATCAAAAGTAACTGTAGAATTATCTTCCTCAAAATCTTCTAAAAGAAGCCTAAGAATCATCCTGTTATTTGCATTGTCATCCACAATTAGTACATTCATACTATATGATACCTTTTTCTCACTTTTTACTATAAGTAATCCGCTAAATTAATTAAAGTTAGCTATAACTGCTTCTTACATAAACTTTTTTTATTTATTGTAGTAAAATTTTAAAAAGAAATCAATCGTATTAAAAAGAGCTTGGGCATCTACAGGTTTGTTTAAGTATCTATCAACATTTAGTTCAATTGATTGTTTAAATATAGATGTCTCTACATCAGAATTTAACATAAAAACAACTATTTGAAATGGATTAGAGTTTTTTATATGCTCTATAAACTCTATGGCTCCAATATTGTTAATATTTTGAGAAATAAGTAAAACATCCGGTTTATGGTCTTCAAAAAGCCTCTTTGCCATTATCCCGTCATCAGTTGAAATTGGCTCATTTCCCATTGCTTTTATCCACAACTCTAACCTTTTTAAAACTCTTGTATCCGCTTCACAAACCAAAATTTTTATTTTTTTATCTGTAAACTCTGCACTCATCTTAAACTCTCTTTAGTAGTTCATCTACACAATTTTTATAATCTTTCATACCTTTTGAACGTCTCTCATCCAAGATTATCGGAGAGCCTGATTCAAACTGTCTGGCTAACTTTATATCAACACCTACAGGAGATAAAACTTTGCCCTCTCCAAAAGATGTTTTAACTTTAGAGAGAGACTCTCTATGCTCGTTAATATGTGGATTATACATCACCGGCAGAATAGATATATCTGCTATATCCCTTTCAAGTTGTGAGGCACTTTGATAAACTGCTCTCATCATCTGTCCGACTGCCACTACACCTAAATGATGCGGAATAAATGGTATCAGTACGCTATCTGCGACCTCTAAAGAGTTTTTCAGAAGTGCATCAAATGTTGGAGGAGTATCTATAACACAGTAGTCAAAAAAGTCTGCAATATTTTCTCTTTTAAAACGGTTCTTTAAAACGCCCCTTAAATCAGAGTACTCATAAACATCAAAAAAAGCTAAAGCCGGTGATAGGGTTAAATTATCATGAACTGTTGGTATAAATGTCTCACTAAGTGTATGCCCGGTAAATATAGAGTGAACACCGAGTTCTTCACTTGGTTCACAACCTACACCTATACATGCGTGTCCTTGTGTATCAAAATCTAAAAGTAATACAGAGCCATGCTTTGCCAAACCACTAGCCACATTTACTGCTGTCGTAGTTTTAGCAGAACCACCCTTCCTATTACTAATTACAATTGTTTTCACTACTATCAAATCCTTTTAAAACTCTCATGTATAGTTTATCCTCAGGACTAAACTCATAAGTACAATTATAACTCTTTTTATATGCCATAACAAGCTGAAGAACTGCCAAATGAACATCTTCGCAAGCATTAAAATCAAATTTTACCTCATCCCCCGCATTAGCTTGAAGGAAATCTCTTAATGCTACTACTTCATCCTCATATATTACAGATTCAAATTTCGCTGTTTTATCATCAAATACAATTGCCATATTTTCTCCTTAGCTTGGTAATGTTATTGTCTTAATAACATTTATTAAAACGCCATCTACTTCTAAAACACCGGAAAGTTTCAAAAATTCACTTATATTACTATCTTCATCAGCATTCATAATTTCCGATTCATCTAAATGTGCAATATCATCTATATAATCAACTTTTATTGCAAAATTTTTATCGCTATTTTCATAGAATAGAAACTTTTGCGATGACTCCTCTAGAGATTCAGACTCCTCTTCATGCGGGGGGAGTCCTATGAGTTTACGAAAGTTTAAAACTTTTATGACACTATTTTCATAAGGCATCATTCCATCTACTAACTCATTAGAGTTTGGGATGCTCGTCAACTCTACCGCCTGAATTATTCTCTGTACATTCTCAATATTTATTGCATATTTATTATTAGCAACACTGAAAACAATTAAATCTACCATACCTAAAACCTTTACATGCCTAACTCTAAGCTACAGCAATATCTTCTTTTAACTTTTGTGAAATACTCAAAAGTCCAATAGGATCTATTGCCATAATTATCTGTCCATTTCCAAGTAGTGCCGTTCCACTGAAAAGTGGATGATTCTCCATTATTCCTACCAAAGGTTTTTGAACTACATCTAACTGACCTAAGAACTTGTTTACTACCACTGCCAAAAGGTTATCTTTAATATTTAGAACTACAATGGATAGCGGTTCGTTTACCATAGCATCTTCATTAAGCATCGATTTTATAAATAGAAGTGGAATCACTTCACCTCTAATATAGACAAATGGTTCATTATGTAGATACTCTATCTCCTCTCTGTCTAATTTTACAGTCTCAGATACACTATCCATAGGAATACCATAGTGTATATCGTTCATCTGAATGTGAAGAAGTGACGTTACAGCCAAGGACATCGGTATTGATAGGCTGATTGTTGTCCCCTTATTCGCTTTAGTCCTAATTTTTATACTTCCTCCAAAACCCTCAATTGATTTTTTTACAACATCCATTCCAACACCGCGACCGCTAAACTCCGTTATTTCATCAACAGTTGATAGTCCTGGCAGTAGAACCAACTCTGCCATCTCAATTTCATTTAATGCATCTATCTGCTCAGCTGTCATAAGTCCTTTCTCAAGAACTTTTCCGGCAACTCTTTCTACATTTATTCCTGCACCATCATCCACAATCTCTATAATGATTTTATCAGATTGCGAATATGCCTTTAAGTTAACATTTCCGCTTGCACTTTTACCCTTTTGTTCTCTAACTTCCGGGGTCTCAATTCCATGGTCAAGCGAGTTCCTCATAATATGAATCATTGGATCAGCTAACATCTCAATCATATTTTTATCGAGTTTAGTCTCACCGCCATCCATAGTAAGGTTGACTTTTTTACCAATCTTTTTGGATATATCACGAACCAGCTTTGGATACCTGTCAAACACATAAGAGATAGGCAGCATCCTCATGCCCATAATCAGGTCTTGCAGCTGCTCTGAAAGACGGTTTATAAAGATATATTTCTCCATAATCTCTCGTTTAATAACCTCATGAGTCATACCTATTACATTATCTGCAAGATATGGCAAAGAGTTTTTGGCAACTAAGAGTTCCCCAACGACGTTCATAAGACTATCAATTGATTTTTGCTCTATTTTAACAGTTTTACCAACTACCGCTTTTTTAGAATCCTCTTTTATATCTTTAACTTCCACACCCTTCTTAACTTCACTCGAACTATCTAAACTAGCCTCTTTCTTTATAACTTTTGGTGCAGCTGTTTCACTAGACTCGACCCGTTCAATCTCTTCTTTTGTATCACCTGTCTCACTCACTGTTACCTCCTGTGCTAAGAAGGCTTTTATCTCATCTTTTGTCGAAAAACCACTTGGCATATTAGGAGTAAACTCTCTTATCTTATCCATCATAAAAATAACTCTTTGCAGGTCATCTTCACTCTCAATATAATCAACAGCCATATACTGCTGCTCTTTAATATTTTTTACAGTCTCAGCAATATTTTCATTAAATTCAATAGGACTATTTTCTGCTTTTTCATCTTCTGTGCTCGATGGAGACTCTAAGCTAGACTCTTCGAGTCTACTCAGTTGTGAATCTACTTCTGAACCTTGTGTATATTCACTCGAACTTGCTCTAAATACTGCGCCTTTATAAAGGTTATCAAAAAAGTCTCCTAGTTTAGAGATATCACTCTCGCTAATCAGTTCTGAAATATCTAAAAACCTCTGAAGTTGTGAATATTGAAGCGTATCTGAACCGACTAGCTCCATAGATTTTTCAACTTCACTAACTATTGAACTTTTATCTGCTCTGGAAACTATGCCGCTTAACTCTTTTAACGAATCTAATTGATGTCCGACATCACCGACATTAATACTCAATAGAGAGACTATATCTAAAGGAAGTAGTTGAAGTTCATCTATGAAGTTAAATAGTGAATCCTCTATCTCTTCATATGTCGCATATATAAAAGCCGTTAATTGCGACTTTAAAAGTAATCCATCTTCATCCTCTGTACCGCTTAAGACAGATTTTGCATTTTCCATACTCATACAAGAGTGTACACAAAGAACTTTGTCGCCTAACAAAGAGAGTGTATATATTGGATCGTTTCCGTAAACCATGCTCGACTCATCAATATCAAATAGTACAGCGTACAAATTCTCACCAGAACAAAAAGCTTCATCTATCTCCGGGTTTTTAAAAACGATAGTGGGACCTTTGACATCACTAAGTCTATTTAGTGGCATATTTATAATCAAATCGCTATCTTCAACTAAAGTAAATGGAACCTCCCAACCAGATTCTGCCTCTAGAGTCTTACCCATTTGATTATTTAATTCAATAATAATTTTTTCTACTATTTCAGGATCGGCATCTACAATACCCTCACTCTCTTCTGCCGCTTCTACTAAGTTTAAGACCTCATCAAAAGCATTGTAAAGTGCATCTGTCATCCCATCCGCAAACTCTATCTTTTCTGCCCTTAACATGTCAAGCAGATCTTCAGCATAGTGAGTAATATCTTTGACACTTTCAAAACCAACGATTCCACTTCCACCTTTAAGGGTATGAGCGGCACGGAATACAGAGTTTAGAAGTTCTGGATCATCTCCACCTATATCCTCTATATGTTGTTCAATAAACGCTAGATTTTCTCTTGCTTCACTTAAGAATTGTTCTAATAATGGATCCACTTTATCTCCCTTAACTCTTTAATAAAATATCAACATATGCCTGAAGTTGATCTGGTTTAATTGGTTTGGTAACAAAAAGATTAGCACCAATCTTATATGCAGAAATTTTATCTTCTTCTTTCTCCTGAGTTGTTACCATAATGACCGGAACTGTTTTATAACTACTCTGCTGGCGTAAATCAGAGATAAAGGAGTATCCGTCCATAATCGGCATATTAACATCAACAAGATATAGATTAATATCTGCATCCAAACTCTTCTCGAGTGCTTCCATACCATTCTCCGCCTCAACTATTTCAACACCCATAGATTTAAGTATAGCACTATGATAATTTCTCACCGTCTTTGAATCATCTACAACCATAATTGTCAACATAATATCTCCTAAAAAAATTCTATATCTTCTTCATCAGCATGACCAAGTCTACCGGAAAAAGCATCTCTTCTATCTTTAGCAATTAAGAGGGCACTTGATAGTTTAGAGCAAAGTTTAGCTAGGGAATCACTCACAACTTGCTCATCAGACTGATATGCATTTTCAAATATCTTTATACTCTTTTGAACACTCTCTATTGCTTCAATAGTAGCTGTCAACTGTTGAGATATAATATCTTGATACTGTAAGGATTTTGCAGCATTTTCATCTAATTCTATACTGTTTTTTTCTATAAACGCACTAAGCATCATCATAGAGTCTTTTGACATTTGTATACTGTCCTCTTCAACCTCTTTAATGTGTGTTAAAAGCTCATTGATTGATGCTAGCATGTCTGTTTCCCCTCCCATTACGGTAGTCTTAAAACTCTTGTAATTGCTTGTTTTAACTGTGCCGGGTTAAATGGCTTGACAATCCATCCAGTAAGTCCTAAAGCCTTACCTTTTTGTTTTAAGTCCGGGCTTGTCTCCGTTGTTAACATCAAACATGGTGTTCTACTCGTTGATGCAACTTTTCTCAGACCCTGTAAGAACTCAAATCCATTCATAACAGGCATATTAAGGTCTGTAATAATTAAGTCAGGTGTCATGCCCGCTTCAATCTCCGCTAAAGCAACCTGTGCTTCAGTATACTGCTTTACCTCTATTGGCATCGAGCTTGTAACCATCCTTGTTGATGCTAAAGCTGTCTCACTATCGTCTACAAATATTACTAATGGCATTTCATTCCTTTTTATTTATTTTAATTAACACTTGGTTTCCTTCAGCAGGAAGCCATCACAACTGGTAGCTCTTCTCCTATTTTTGATAAATTAAAGTATTGTCTATCTTTTTTGCCTTAAAGACGGAGACTATACGGCTCATATATTCAGCGTGTCCTAAAAGGACATAGCCATTTGGATTTAACATATCGTAAAATGTCATTGCCACCTCTTTTCTTGAAGCATCGTCAAAATATATAAGCATATTTCTTGAAAAAATAATATCAAACTTTCCAAGTTTTCTCATCTGCTCTTTATCAAATACATTTACCACTTGAAAATCAACACTTCCATGTAAATCTTCCACAAGCTCATAACCTAAACTTTTTTTATTAAACCATTTAGCCAAAATATTTTTTGGAATCGCATGAACCGATCTATCTGTATATTTTGCTTTTTTTGCCTTCTCAATAACGGTTGAGTCAATATCTATAGCGACCACTTCAATATCTCTTTTCTCTACGATATCTCCCTCTTCAACAATGTGCAATATCATAGAGTATGGCTCTTCACCCGTTGAACATGGAGAGGAGAGAATTCTAATAGGTTTTGATGCCGGCAAAGTTCTATGAAGTTCTGGCAAAATTTTGTTTGCTAAAACCTCAAATTGATCTTTTTCTCTATAAAAATATGTTTCATTGACCGTAACAGCATTCATCAACTCCTGAAACTCTTCACCATCTTTATCATCAAAACGAAGCTTAAAAAAATATTTTCTAAAATTATCAAACTCCAGCACATTAATACGACTATCAATATGCTTTGATAATTTATCAAAATGTTTATCATCTTCTAATAATATTCCACTCTTTCTGTAGATAAACTCACTCATCTTCAAAAAATTTTCTTTAGACAAAAGGTGTGACATCTCAACTATCCTCTAATCATTTTAATCGCACCATCTACTGCAAATTTAACATAGACCTCATCCTTAAACCTATCTTTCAAAGACTCAAGCAACTCTATATCCTCCTCTTCCCCTATCTCACCCATATAATCAACAGCTGTCATGGCAACATTTATATCTTTTTCATCTTCTAAAAGTTCCAGCAGCATATCTCTAGATTCAGCAAAGTCAACATCACCCAAAACATTTATGGCAAAAATTCTCAGATCTCTATCTTCGCCTATTAAAAATTTAACTATATAGTACTTTATAGCAGTTCCAAAGTCTCTAAGAATTGAAATCCCTAGATTTCTGGAATAGGCATTATCTAATTTCAAAAGATCCATAATTGCTTCTATTAAATCATCTTCCGGACTCATAGAAGCTATTACAGAGGCCACCTTAGTAGAAATTTGTTTATCTATATCTTCATTCTTAATTAGTGATACAAGGTACTCTGCTGAAGTGTCAAATTTTGAAATCTCTTCAATCGCATAATCTTTGTGATATTGATCCTCCTCTGATTCAAAGTAGTTAATAGCCTCTTGAATATTTGAGAATTTTGGCAACTCTTCTATCTCTTGCTCAACATGTTTTTTAATCAGTGCCATACTCTTCTCCTCACCTAAGTGTAACTATTTTTTTTAAAATATCCAAAAAATCAAGTTGTTCGGACACACCACCTCTATCAAAGGCTTCCTTTGGCATTCCATAGACTGTGGAACTACTCTCACTCTCACCTAAGGTATATGACCCCTCTTCTTTTAGCCTTACCATTCCATCAGCTCCATCATCGCCAATACCTGTTAATAGAACTCCAATAATGTTAGATGCACCAAAAACATTCAAAGCACTAAACATCATCTCATTAACACTAGGCTGAAAATAGTTGGCACCCTTACTCTTCTCTTCTCTTATAACAATTTTTCCAGAAGTCTTTTTAGAAAAATGCATATGGACCCCGCCATGAGCCAAATATATATTTCCCGGCAAAAGCTCCATATTTTGAGATGTCTCATGAACATTAAGCCTGCTAGAGCGATTCAGTCTCTGTGCAAAAGCTGTTGTAAACTGCTCTGGCATATGTTGAACTATGCAAACCGGATACTTGTAATCAGCAGGAAGCGAGGAGCAAATCTGCTCTATTAATCCCGGTCCACCTGTTGAAGAGCCTATTAAAACAATTTTTTCAATATCTCTGCTATCTGTTGTTTGCTCAACCTGCTCACTCTTAACTACTCTTCTCTCCCTTTGAGAAGCTCTGGAGGTTTGTCTTTGAAGTCTTCTTTTTGGTATGCGGCTCAGAGAGTTAACCTTTTGTATAATCTCATCTCTATTCTCATCTTTGCCAATATTCATGGTTCCAGGTTTTGCAATAAAATCAATTGCTCCTAAATCAAGTGCATCCATTGTTATCGTAGCATCAGCAGTAGTCAAAGAGCTCACCATGAGTATTGCTGTCGGTTGCTCCTGCATAATACGACTTACCGCTTCTATACCATCCATAACAGGCATATTTATATCCATTGTAATAACATCATACTGTGTTGATGTAGCTTTATCCACTGCTTCTTGCCCATTTTTTGCTATATCTATCTCAAAATCAAGTGTTGAAATAATATCGGAGAGCTGTTTTCTGACAAGCGCAGAGTCGTCCACTATTAAAACTTTTTTTGCCACTATATATCCCTTTTTGAAACTACTTTTTCTATGTCCATAGCTAAAACAAGTCTATTTCCATCATCTAAATGAAGAACCTTTGTGAAAAGCTCATCATCCTGCTCTCTTAACTCATCATCTTTTATGCTTAATATATCACTTATACTATCAACAACAAAACCTATTTTACTTCCATTAATATCACAAACTATAATTTTTGAATCTTCATTCATCTGCGCCGGAATATCAAGCTTCATAAAGAGTGATACTATTGCAACTATCTGTCCTCTAATGTTTATAATTCCATCTACCGTACCGTCTGTATATGCTACTTTTGTGGAGTCTACAATATCAATTATCTCAGCTACACACTCAACTTCAAAAGCATACTCTGAACCTGCCAACTTAAAGACTATGACTTCCATAATATTTTTGACGCTGTCGCTCTCTATTAAATCCTTACTTTCAGACTCAATGTATGCCTGGTTGTTTTCAAATATAACTTTTAAAACATCCTTGTCAAAAAATGATATCAAAGAGTCCTCATCATGAATAACACCAGATATCTTATTATCTTCAAAACTATCTTTCATATACTCTATATCTTTGCTAATGTAACTTTTAATATCAATAATAGAGTCTACGAGCAGACCAATTGTATTCCCATTATATGAAGCTATTAAGATACGATTCTTCTCGTTCATATCTAGATCAAAGCCATAGTAAGAGCGTAAATCAACTACAGCTACCAACTCATCTCTTAAGGTGATAACCCCAAGAAGTTCATCTGAACTTCCTGCAATATTTGTATAGGTGACATCAGAGAGTATAATCTCTCTTAAATGCTCTATACTTAGTGCGTATTTCTCGTTTCCCATAGCAAAAATCAAAAATCTGTTAGAGTTCTCTTCTGTTACTATTTGATTTTTAACTTTCCCGTTATAGACATCTTTAGACTCTATCTGAATCCTGTTTATTTTGGAAAATAGAATTTCTAGCGACAAAACTTGAACTAATGCGTCCCTATATTTATATATAGCTATAACCGGGTCATCTTTTATATCCATATACTCAATATTGTCATCTTTAATGTTGACAGTGTTGTAAACTTCACCGACTAAAAGAGCATTTGATGAGTGTATACCATTTAGACCAAGCAGTCTACTCTCTTTTGCCTGGATATCAACGCAAGGCATATCTAGTAAAAGATTTATATCAACCATTGCAACAATATTTCCACCAACCCCGCAAAGTCCTCTAACACCAACAGGTTTTAAAGGAAGATCCATAAGTGATGGTACTCTAGAAATCTGGTTAATCTCTTCAGTAGATACACCATAAGTCTCAGAGTCATTTTTAATGATTAAAATCTCTTCTATTCGCATTTTAATTAACCTTGTTGAAGCTCATCCGCCATAACAGCCAACTCTTCCACACCTTCACCAATATGTGAAACAGTCTCTATTATCAATTCACTTGCTTTACGTGATTCCATAGCATTTCTTGCACTCAACTCCACTGCTTTTTGAATCTCACTAATACCAATCATAACTTGATTCATTCCTTCAATGTTTTGATCGTTAACACTTTTTAATCCTGTATATCTATCAAGTAAATCAACCAACATATCTGTAATTCTAGTTATATCATTAATTAAAGTATCAATAAGAGACTGCTCATTTGACTGAGAATCTAAAAGAGTGTTCCAGTCTGTTTTGACCGTATCTATTTCAGAGTTCATTGACTCAACAATATCATTTATCTTCTCTGTGTTAGACTCTGAATCTTTTGCCAAGTTTCTTATATCTGCACTTACTACAGCAAAACCTTTTCCAAAATCACCTGCCCTTGCAGCCTCAATTGAACCGCTAATGGCAAGCATATTTAGCTGAACAATAGAGTTAGAGATGTTTCCAACTGTCTTATCAACACTTTTTGTCTCTTTAACAATTACATTCAATTCACTTGCGGCACTGTTTCCCTGTGTGATTGAGTTGCTAAATGCGCCTCTTATCTCACTGACTGTATGTTTTACAACATTGAAGGAGACTTTAAGCAGATCAAAATTTCTTCTTGCTATTTCAATAAGCTTATCTATATCTTTTGCAGCTACAATACCGGCTTCAATAAGCTCTTTATTGTTTATGGCACTTTTATTTGTTGTATGTGATGATGACTCTATCTGATTTAGAGCAGTCGTCACATCCTCTAGAGCATTTTGTATATCCTCCATAGATCCACCGATAGTATCTGCAGAGAGAGCGATATCTTCAGCCGACTTAATTGTGTCTGTAGAGTATTTTAACTCCTCAGCCAAATTTGAGAGCTCTTTAATATCATCTTCAGTCTGGCTTAAGGCATCCGACTGAATATCTATTCCGTTTAAAGTTTTTTCAACAGAGAGGGCAATTTCACTTGAAGCACTTGCAATATCCTGAGAGCCTTCATTAATTTTGCCTACAAAATCACCAAGTTTTTGCGTGTATGTGTTTACGCTTCTAGCTGCTTCTACAGAGTATACAGCTATCTTCGTCAACTCCTCCATTTTAAGACTAAGCGCGTTACCCTTTGCACCATTTTCAGAAATGGTTACTGTTGTATCACCTATACTCTTAATAATATTATCGATACTAGCTTGGATCTTAGTTACGAGTTCTGAGATGAATTCAGCATTTTTTTCACTCTCTCCTGCTAAAGCACGTGTTTCATCAGCAACGACTGCAAAACCTTTACCGTGCTCTTTGGCGCGAGATGCCTCTATGGCTGCATTTAAAGCAAGAAGGTTTGTTTGGTCTGCAATTTTAGCAATAAACCCGACGGCATCCCCAATATTTTGTGAAGATACTTTAAGCTCCTCACTCTTTTTTGAGGACTCCTGTGCAACTTCAACAGCTCTATCCATTCGTGTTACTGAATCACTTATTTTCTCAACTGAAGACATAATATTATCGCCGGTAGACAGAGTTGAGGATATAACGGTGTCAATAGTTGAATTCATTCTGCCAATATTGGAGTTTATCCCTTTTACATTTGACAATGCCTGTTCACTTGCTCCACTATTCTCTTCCGCAGCTGTAGCAATCTGCTCCATAGATGATTTCAACTCCTCAATCGCACTTACACTCTCTTGTGCATTGTCCAGGATAGTCATTGAAACACCGGCGATACTCTCACTGATTTGTTGCTGTTTTGCTAAAGTTCTTTGACGCCTTTTATCTGTGCCTCCGGATGCAGCAGAAGATGGAGGTGGATTTGAAGTTGAAACATTTTTTTTCATTAGTGCCATTATTAATTCCTTGTCTGTGTTAATCTAATGTTGAATAAAGCTCTTCAGCTTTTTTAATATCTTCTCTAGAGGGCTTAACTCTAATAGAAACATATTTTGTATTTCCATTTTTATCAATAGAGCGAAGGACTGTTGCATAAACCCAGTAATAGCCTCCGCCTTTTCTGGCATTTTTAACATAACCTGTCCAGAAACCCTTCTCATTAACATCATCCCAAAGAGATTTAAAAGCTGCACGTGGCATATCCTGATGCCTGACTACATTATGCGGTTGACCAATCAAATCACTCCTCGTCATACCAGCTATTTTTAAAAAAGAGTCACTGGCATATTCAACTATTCCTTTTTCATCAGTCTCACTTAAAAGGTATAGGTCATCATATAAAACCTCTCCATCTTCCAGAAAAGTTAGACCTTCTGTACTGATTTCACTATTATTTTTTGACACACTGAACCTCCAAAAAAATATTATTTGAAGTAGCATACTCTGTTAAAACTAAAAAGAAATTTAAAGTTATATTTTAACGTATAATAATAATAAGTGTGTAATTGTGGATTTTAGGTGTTTAATTGTGCTTTTTTAATAGCTGAAATTGAAGCTTATAAGTTGATTTAATTTGTTTAATTACATGAAGGAACAAGCCCTTTTAAAATCAAGGGCTTGAAAGTTTACTTTATAAAGTAATAGTGTTACTAATTAGATATTATCGCGGATGTCTAGATTTTCTATAAGCTTAAGATAAGCATCCTTATCTTTTCTTTTATAATATTTCATAAGACGACGTCTCTGTCCTACCAATTTTAAAAGACCAAGTCTTGATGCGTGATCTTTTTTGAACTCTTTTAAGTGTTCAGTCAGTTCGCTGATTCTCTCTGTTAATAGTGCAATTTGAACTTCACTTGAACCAGTGTCGTTTTCTTTGCGACCATACTTTGTTACAATTTCTTGTTTTTTAGCCGAATTTAAAGCCATAATAGCCTCCAAAAGGTATATTAATCTAACAGTTACACCTAAGGTGCATAAAGTTGAAGTGCAATAGTATCTAATTTTTTCTTTTATTTCAACTTCTTTTGATATAATCTTACAAAAAATAAAATAAAGTAATAATATGTTAATAACTCGTGCCAGTGAGTATGCCATACTCTCGCTTATAGTTTTGTCAAAAGCAAACTCTCCGATAGGCAGTGAAACTCTATCAAAGCAACTCTCAATTCCTAAGAGTTTTTTAGCAAAAATTTTACAAGCACTGGCAAAGAACGGCATTTTAAAATCATATAAAGGTGTGAATGGCGGTTTTGCACTTTTACTGGAGCCGAAAAATATCACTATGCTAGATGTTATGTCATGCGTAGAGGGAAAGGCACCTGCTGTTTTTGACTGTGCCTCATCTGTTGATGATTGCCCATCAGAAAATGCACACCTATGTTCAATTTGGCCTTTTTTAAACAAACTGCAGGGGAAAATCGACTCTTTCTTAGCAGATTTAACCCTGGCGGATGTATTAGAGTAATGTCTCTATATAAATTGAAAACAGTCAATATGTCATTATCTAAAGGAATCTAGACTCTTGGCAAAAAAGCTTACAATAAGACAACAAGTCGGCACAACACTAAATTTTTTACTTGGACAAAAAGATTTAAGTGTAGTTATTTTTGTAATGGCGATTCTGGCTATTATTATTGTTCCTCTACCTTCTGGTATGCTCGATATCTTGCTAACAGTCTCTATGGCGTTAGCGGTTCTGATTCTGTTAATATCACTATATGTACCAAAGCCTACAGATTTAACAACTTTTCCAACACTCATTCTTATACTTACTCTATTTAGGCTATCTCTAAATATAGCCACAACAAGAATGATACTGAGCAAGGGGAATGAGGGACCAGAAGCGGTTAGCAGTATAATCAGTAGTTTTGGAAATTTTGTCGTTGGAGGAAACTATGTAATAGGTATTATTGTTTTCTCTATTTTAGTTCTTATAAATTTTATGGTTATTACTAAAGGTTCAACTAGAGTTGCAGAGGTAGCTGCTCGTTTTACACTAGACTCTATGCCAGGTAAACAGATGGCAGTTGACGCTGATCTTAATGCCGGATTAATTGATGATGCAGAGGCTAAACAAAGACGTGCTGATATACTACAAGACGCAAATTTTTATGGAGCTATGGATGGTTCTAGTAAATTTGTAAAAGGTGATGCTGTTGCCGGTATTATTATTACTTTTATCAACATAATCGGCGGATTCCTTATAGGTGTGTTTCAGCATAACATGTCAGTCGGTGACAGTGCATCTACATTTACACTTTTAACTATCGGTGACGGTTTAGTCGGTCAAATTCCTGCACTTATTGTCTCTACTGCTACAGGTATCATGATTACTCGCTCTTCAGGAGAGGGGGATAACTTTGCAGAGGGTGCTATTAACCAGATTATGGGCAACGCAAAAATTATGATGATTGTCGGTTTTATCATGATTTTATTTGCACTTGTCCCTGGACTTCCAACAGCATCAATGGGTTTTGTCGGGATTATGTTTGCTCTTCTTGGTTGGTCTGTGTATAAGTATGAGAAGGGTGAACTCAACATACTAGATATTGATAGTGTGCTCTCAAGCAAAGATAAGGCACTGCAATCTAAAGAGAAAGATGCAATAAAACCTACAAAGTCTAATGAAGAGATAGCCAAAGAGGAGGAGAATGCACTAGAAGATATTTTAAAAGTTGAGATGCTGGAACTCACCCTTGGCTATCAGCTTATACGTTTAGCAGACAGTTCGCAGGGTGGGGATTTACTGGAGCGTATTCGTTCTATGAGAAGAAAGATAGCATCAGATTTTGGATTTTTGATGCCGCAGGTTCGTATTCGAGACAATCTACATCTATTACCACAGCAGTATCAAATACTTCTAAAGGGTATCTCAATCGGTGAAGGCACAATTATGCCTGATAAGTTTTTAGCAATGGATAGCGGTATGGCAACCGGTGAGATAGAGGGAGAGTCAACAAAAGAACCTGCTTTTGGTCTTGACGCAATATGGATATTTGCTGAAGAGAAAGAGGATGCAATTATTAATGGATATACTGTTGTTGACCCTGCAACTGTTATATCAACACATATGAGTGAACTCGTAAAACAAAATGCTGAAGATCTTCTAACTCGACAAGAGGTTCAAACTCTAGTAGAGAAGATTAAAAATGATTTCCCTGTTATTGTAGATGATGTTCAAAAAGTTGCATCAATCGGGCTTATTCAAAGAGTCTTAAAATCTCTTCTTCATGAAAAGATTCCTCTTAAAGATATGCTTACAATTTTAGAAACCATCGCCGATATAGCGGAATTCACTAAAAACATAGACATAATAACAGAGCAGGTACGCGCTAAACTTTCTCGTATAATCACACAGATGTATGCAGGTGAAGATGGTGTTATCAGACTGCTTACGTTTGATACATCGTCTGAACAGTTAATGCTTGAAAAGTCTCAAGAACGTGATGGGACAAGAACTCTTCTGCTTAGTGTCAGTGAGATTAATGATCTAATTCAAGCTACAAGTTCAAAAGCAGCTGAACTACTGCAAAAAGGTGTATCTCCTGTAGTAATCATTGTTGACCCGCAACTTCGCCGTGGGGTAGCCGAAATCTTTGAAAGATTCTCACTTGATGTAGTTACTCTTTCACATGCAGAGATAGACTCTAGCGCTACATTTGAAGTTATGGGCTCTATCTCAATCAATGAGAACGCAACTTAGGATGTTTTTTGAATAAAGAGCAAAAAACTATATTAGTGCCAATTAATTTTATTAGTTGGCTTATGCGATAAGTCGCATTTGAGTACAGAAACAAGGAATATAATGAAAAGCAAAATAATTCACCATCTATCACACACGGATCTTGATGGCTACAGCTGTCAGTTGATAATGCGATACACCCCATATACGATATTCAACTATAACGCAAATTATGGTGCAGAAGTGAGACAAAAGCTAGAAATGATTCTTGAAAATATTATCAGGGATAATAAAGGTGCTACTATTTTAATAACTGACTTAAACCTAACGACTGATGAGTCAAAATGGATAAACAGTGAAGTAACGAAATTAAATGAGCAGAAAAAAGATATTACCCTTACTCTTCTAGATCATCACGGAAGCGGAGAAGATAGTGCAAATAAATATGAGTGGTACTTTCTTGATACAGATAGATGCGCTACAAAAATCACATATGACTACATAAAAGAGAACTTTGAGTTTAATGAGCCATCGTGGATGCAAAAATATGTAAATGTGGTTAATGCGGTTGATTTATGGAAGATGCAAGAGGAAGAGAACTTTGAATATGGAAAAGTTTGTATGCGTCTTGTAACTGAGACTAGAGAGTTAAATAAAGTTATGTTTGCAGATGTCGACAATAACTATAAAATTTCACTTCTTCTTGAAGCCACTAAATATTTAGATGAAGAGAATGCTCCTATTGTTTTAGATGAGAATATTCATATGCTGAAAAAAGATTTTTTCAAAAGAGAGAAAAATGATACTCTTGATAATTTAGCAACAAAGTTTATAGTTGAACTTTTAGGTCAAGCAAGGGATGAAAAAACAATTTACTATAAAGGCTACAGAGGCTTTTTAAGTTATGGTGTTGGAAATACATCTATTATCGGGAATGGTTTTTTACTAACTTACCCAGAATATGATTTTATTGTTGATGTAAGCTATCGGGGAACTATGAGTTTAAGAGCAAACAATAAAGTCAGTGTTTCACAAATCTCAAAAGAGTGGACAAATGGCGGTGGTCATCCAAATGCGGCAGGTGGACGTATTATTGGGTTTAAAGAGCAGTACCGCTATGACAAAGTTAAAAAACAGATAGAAAAAATCATTAATGAAAAAGAGTCTATTGCGGGTGATTTAGAGTATAAACAAGAGATTTAATCAATTCTTTGAAAAGTATCTCTCGATTCCATCGGCTAATCCCTTAGCCATTGTTTTTCTGTAGTTGCTATTAACTAATAATTTTGCCTCTCTTGGATGTGTTATAAAACCTATCTCAACTAATACAGAGGGCATCTGAGCTCCGACTAAAACCCAAAAAGGACCTTCACGCACTCCACCATCTTTTACATGTTTATATTTTTTATTTAAAGAGCCCAAGACTCCTCTTTGCAGATCTATTGCCAACTTATTAGATGCCAAAATATTATGATGGTTTAAAAGGTTTAAATAGCTGTCTTTGCCATACTTATTCATATCACTCAGATCAGCCGAGTTCTCCTGTGCTGCAACTCTTTTAGCTCTACTTGAACGTGAAGGAGATAGAAAGTAGCACTCTATTCCGTGAACTTTTTTTGCATTTTTCTTACCGACGGCATTTGCATGTATGCTAATGAATATATCTGCATTTTTCTTATTTGCATACTCTGTTCTTCTGCTCAATTTAACAAACTTATCTCTATCTCTTGTCATAAACACTTTATATCCACGTGATTTTAAAATCTTTTGCAACTCCTTAGCAACTTTAAAAACAACTACTTTTTCTTTATATTTTCTGTATCCTACAGCCCCTGGATCTTTACCTCCATGTCCGGCATCTACAACTATTGTTTTGGATCTGTCAGCTCTTTTGGGATAAACTCTCTTTTTAGAGATATATCTCTTTTTATCTGCTTTTATGTTAATAATTAATTTAGCTGATTTTTTTTTGAAGTTTACCTTTACCTTCGAGTTATTCTCTATAACTAACCTCAATGCATTTGGCTTAAATTGAGCCAACTTGATTCTTTTAATTCCCTCTTTTCTAAGGTTTTTTGAGCTAGTAAGCATAGATGCATGTATATCAAAAACATATCTATAGATTCTTTTTTTAGAATCATAAAGAGTAAAGTAGTTAATCTGTTTACTCAGTAGTTTTTTATTAAATGTCAAAACCAGCCTATCTTCACTCCATCTAATCGATTTTAGTTTATGAGAGGGTTTAACATGAATATTCTTAGCTTTTTTACTCTTCTTATTGGGCTTCGGCTTTGGCTTGTTATATCTCTTTTTTGGAGATATGTTTTTGAGTTCATTAGAGTATTTAGAGACATCTATATGAAGCTTATTACCACTCTTTACTATGCCTCGCAAGGCTTGAATCTTTAGTTTAGAATCATCATCTATAACAGAGTGAAGATAGAGGTTTTTATAATCATTGTATGCACGGAACTGATCACTTTGAGTTCCGCTCTTCATAAGATTATCGGCTCGTTTTAATATCTTAGTGCTGCTAAAAGCTTCCAGCGATATGACAAAAAGCAAAAGAAATAAAACAGAGCGAATCATTATCTAACTATTCACCCTCTGTAAGCTTATCCATCAGCTCTTTAACAGAAATAATTTTGTCAAGCTTATATCCGTTTGTACCCGAGAAGAAGAGTCCAGTCTCCAGCTTGCCTTCAAAGGCATCACTGAGTCTGTCTGCAATACAAAAACCAACCTCTTTTGCCTCAACGCCACGATTACATGGTGCCACACAATTTGAGATACATTTTATTACAGGACCCTCTCTTTTTTCAACTAACTCTGTTAAGTTAGTTCTCACACCCTGAGCCGGATAGCCAACAGGAGATGCCATAAGCTCTATATCATCTTTTTTAGCATCTAAGAGTACCTGTTTGAGATTTTCGTGAGCATCACACTCAAAAGTACCAATAAAACGAGTTCCCATTTGAACCCCGCTGGCACCTAGCGTGATCATCTCTTGAATATCATTTTTATCCCAAACACCACCGGCAGCAATAACCGGTATATTTCCCCATAAGGCTGCCTCTTCAACAAGCGGTTTGACAAGGTTCTCCAGCTGATTCTCCTCCATGGAACACTGCTCATAAGTAAAACCTTGATGTCCACCACTCTTTGGACCTTCAAGAATCACTGCATCGGGAAGTCTGTCATATCTTTTTTGCCATCTTTTACAGATGATTTTAAGCGCTTTTGCGGAAGAGACTATAGGGACTAAGGCTACATCCGGATAAGCTTCTGTAAACTCAGGCATATTTGTAGGAAGTCCTGCACCTGTAATGATTATATCGATTCCAGCTTCACAAGCATCAGTGACAACCCGTCCATAATCATTTATCGCATAAAGAATATTTGCTGCAAGAGGCTTATCAGAACATACTTTTCTAGCATTTTTAACAATTGCGCTAAACCCGGCTTTTGAGTAAAATCCAAGAGCATCCAGTGGTCTGCCTGATACTAATTTAGTTGCATATTTCTTATCTTCATAGTAGCCGGTACCAACTGCGCTGATAACGCCTAGACCACCCTCTTTTGAAACATTTCCTGCAAGTTGATCCCAACTTATACCAACACCCATTCCACCTTGAACAATAGGTTTGTCTATGATATATTTACCTATCTTTAATGACTCAAAGCCCATTAGTGCACCTTTAACTTTGCAAATTTTCTTTTCCCAACCTGAAGTATGTAAACTCCTGTTGATAACTGTAACTGCTCATCGGATACTTTTTCTTGGTTAATTTTAACAGCACCTTGCTTAATATCTCTCCTTGCCTGAGAAGTAGATGGCTCGATGTTACAATCTACTAAGGCTTTGGCTATCCAAAGATCTCCATCACAACTAAACTCATCTATGTCTGTCGGTATTTGACTCTGTGAATGAACCTTATTAAACTCCGCTTTAGCGGCACTTGCCTGACTCTGGGAGTGAAATCTGGCAGTTATCTCTAGGGCTAACTCCTCTTTGACACTCTTAGGGTGAAGAGAACCATCATCTACTCTACTCTTTAGTGCTTGAATCTCATCTAAAGATTTTGCGCTAAGCAGTTCATAATATCTCCACATAAGTTCATCAGAGATACTTAAGACCTTCCCAAACATATCGTTTGGTTCATCAGCAACGCCTATATAGTTGTTCAAAGATTTACTCATTTTCTGTACACCATCAAGACCCTCTAAGATAGGCATCATTAGGACCGACTGCTCTTTTCCTATTTCATAGGCACGTTGAAGATGACGACCCATTAGAAGATTGAATTTTTGGTCTGTACCGCCTATCTCAATATCACTTTTAAGATGAACACTGTCATAACCCTGAAGCAGAGGGTATATAAACTCACTAATAGAGATTGAAGTTCCACTTTTATATCTTTTATCAAAGTCATCACGTTCAAGCATTCTTGCTACATTATAAGTTGTTGTAAGAGAGAGCATACCCGCAGCACCGAGTGGATTTATCCACTCTGAGTTAAAGACGACATCAGTTTTAGACTCATCAAGAATTTTGAAAACCTGCTCTTTATAGCTTTTTGCATTTTCTGTTATATCTGCCGCGCTTAAGGTTTTTCTAGTTGCACTTTTACCGGTAGGGTCTCCTATCTGAGCTGTGAAATCGCCAATTAGAAATTGTATGCTTGCCCCATATTTTTGAAAAGTTGCAAGCTTATGCAACAGTACCGTATGTCCAAGGTGTAGATCAGGAGCAGTAGGATCAAACCCGGCCTTTACCGTATAGCTCCTGCCCTCTTCATAATATGCTTTTAATAATTTCTCAATTCTCTGCTCATCAATTATTTCTGAGCAACCTCTTTTTATCTCTCTTAACGCTTCTTGTAACATTTATCAATTTCCTATTTTATTTAAGTTCATAAAATTTTCTGCCTCAAAGAGCAAAGCTTTAGTCGCCTCATCGGCGAAAGCGTAATAAAATGTACTTTTGCTCATTGTGTGCAATAAATTAACGATATGCATCATCTGTACGAATGAGCTGTATAACTTTTATTTTTTGCTCAATTTTAGCACTAAGTGCGTTAATATCCGCTTCTTTTGACTCAAATCCCAACTCACAATATCTTGTGGACTCACTTTTATTTTTTCCTAACTCAATTAAGTTTATATCAATTTTCAGTTTTACTAAAAAGTTCAAAAACTCTGCCAATGTTCCCATACCGCTATGAAGTGAGACTATCATATTGTAGTTATAGATATTTAACTTTTCCCATTTAACAAAGACCATAGGCTTCTTTTCTTCAAGCTTTTTAGCAGCACTTTTACACATTTTATGATGTACATGTGCCTGACCTTTATCTAAAAAGGCCATGATTTCATCACCTGTTTTTGGATGACAACAGTAGTCAAACACAACATCATTAATATATACTGTACTATATATCTCTACATCTCTAAAGCTATATAGCTTTAACTTAAACCTATGTCGAGAGAGAAATGTTTTAAAACGGCTATTTTGACTTATCTCTACTATATATCTATGGATTACATCACGAAAGTGCTCTATATCGGTAGGAATAGTTGCTCTTTTATCACAATTATGCCTATCAAACCACTCCTCTACTCTTGATGTGTTTAGGTTCATTGCAGTTGCAACAATGTTCACACTGGATTTAGAGTCTATTTCTCTAACTCTGGCATTGCAATTATGTCTCATATTTGTTTTTGCTTTTGATGTTTTGACACTATCAATCCAACTGCATCTGGTAATACTGTTCTCATCAACCTCTACCTTGACAATATCACCGTTATGAAGCTCATTCAATAGTGATGATTTTGTTTTATTTACCAAGGCCGCTTTTGCATGGTCTCCGACATAGGTATGTACCGCATAGGCAAAATCTAGGACTATCGCTCCGCGAGGAAGGGTAAATGCTTCTCCTGTTGGAGAGAAAACAGATATATCCTCACTATAAAGATCATTTTTTATAAGATCGTAGAACTCTTCGACAGACTCATTCTGATAACCTAAATTGTTCAACCAGTCTAACTTAATAGCGTTGTTTCCACCGCTCTTATACTTCCAGTGTGCAGCAACTCCAAGTTCAGCAGTTTTATGCATATCATAGGTTCTGATTTGCACTTCGAAAATAGCGGTGTTATGAAAAACAGTTGTATGAATTGTTCTGTAGCCATTATCTTTAGCCACCGCAATATAATCTTTAAATCTAGAAGATAATGGCTGAAAATTCAGATGAATAAGACCCAGGATAGTGTAACATTTTACGGGGTCATCTGTTAATATTCTGATTGCTAAAAGATCTAGCACCTCTTCTATGCCCACGCCCTTTCTCTGCATTTTTAAATATATTGAGTAACGATGTTTTACGCGGGATAGTATCTCAAAATCATCTTCATAAAAACCGTTTTGAACCAGAATTTTATTTATTGACTCTTTAAACTCTTCTAATTTCATCTCTATCGCATGATAGTTTGTATCAAGATAGTTATCTATATGGTGTTTCTCTTCTTTAAAAAGATATGAAAAGCTTAAATCTTCTAATATATTTTTTAAAAAAGAGATACCTAAGCGGTGTGCTATTGGTGAGTAGACAACCAGTGTCTCTTCCGCTATACGCTCTTGTTTGTGCTCCGGCAAGGCATCGAGAGTGAGCATATTATGAAGTCTGTCACAAAGTTTTACAACTAAAACTCTTACATCTTCTGTACTAGCTAAGAGCATCTTTCTAAATGAAAGAGCTGATGCAACTAAACGCTCATTTGAGTTAGATGGAATTAACTCAGAGTCTCTTATAGTATCAATCTTTGTAAGACCCTCAACTAAATGTGCAACATCCTCTCCAAAAAGCTCTTTTATCTCATCAATACTGACTTGAGTATCCTCTACAATATCATGAAGCAGTGCCGAAATAACCATAGCTTCATCATCTGCAATAAATGAAACAATACTTGCAACTAGTATGGGGTGTATTACATATGGGTGTCCACTTTTTCTCAACTGCTGTTTATGAGCTTTTTTGGAGTATTCCAATGCATGTTTAAGAGTATCACTCGGTGTTATCTGCGTAAAAAGGTACTCTATCGCTGAGTCAACATCATGAATATGCTTGACTTTTTCAATATCTACTTGACTCAGACTCAAGGTATCACCTCTCTATATTAACAAAGCCTTTAACTGAAATAAGGCCCTCAGCGATTTCCATTAAAGCTAAGTCTGACTCTTTAACACTTTTTGCAACACTTAGTTTACTTGTCGCACCGTTTAAAAGTTCATCTGTTCGTTTTGCTACAGCTATTGCTAATTGGTAACGATCCATGTTTGGATTTTCATCTAAAATTTTTGCTGTTAATACTTCTACTTTCATCTATTGTCCTTAATTTTATTTCATACCCTCAAGGGGCACCTAGTAAAATGAAGGGATTCCTTCATCCAGTTTGTACGGTATCGGAAGTAATTCCGCTACCTACGCTTACACCGCTTTGGTGACTAAAGCTTGCCTCGTTAGAGGCAGAGTTTAATTACTTAACAATTGAGCAGTTTTGCATATTTCCGTTTAATATATCTAAAAGGTTGCCTTTTTTAAACATGTCACATATCAAAATAGGTAAAGAGTTGTCTTTTGCCAATGCAATTGATGTATCATCCATCACCTTAATATCATCATTTAGTGCCTGCTCATACGATAACTCCGGCAGTTTTACAGCATCTGCAAACTTTTGTGGATCTTTATCATAAACACCGTCAACTTTTGTTGCTTTTATGATTACTTCTGCATCAATCTCAACCGCTCTAAGTGTCGCAGCTGTATCTGTAGTAAAGAATGGGTTTCCTGTTCCTGCTGCAAAAATAACAACGCGACCCTTTTCCAAGTGACGAACAGCACGACGATTTATATATGGCTCAGCTATCTGTTCCATATTTATAGCAGTTTGCATACGTACTTCCAAGCCTGCATGCTCGCAAGCTTCCTGCATTGCTATGCCATTTATTACGGTAGCTAACATTCCCATATAATCACCAGATGTTCTTTTTATTATTCCATCTTGAGCTGCTGTCACACCACGAATAATATTTCCGCCACCGATAACAATTCCAACCTCAATACCTGCATCCACCAATGACTTAATCTCTTGAGATATGTAATTTAAAATCTGTGTGTCTATTCCATGACCTGCTTCACCCGCAAGAGCTTCACCTGAAAACTTTACCAATACCCGTTTGTTAGCCATGCAATTCCTTTATTTATATTCCGCGGATTATACTTAAAATTGGCTTTTGTTTTGCTTTGAAAAATTATTTGGAGTTTGACATGTCAAAATATCAATAGGCTAAATATATATTTTAAAAAAATAATATCTCTATCTAAAGCTCTATAAAATTAGTAATCTCAGAGAAGACAACTGCCCTATTGGACTCATTTGTATCTAGTATGGCATCCAACATCAAGGCTAAATTCTCATCTATTTTTGGTACTAAATCACGAATATCCTCCAGAATTTCACTTTTTAAAGTATTTGTAAATCTGTCATATGCAGAGTATGCCTCTTTATTTGAAAGTTTATAGTAGAGTTTACGACCTAGTTCAAAAAGCTCAAACTCCTCATTTTTACCAGTATTAACTCTATTGTTAAAACCTATTTCAACATCAATTTTTTTCTCTCTTAAATATGCTCCAAGTTTCATAACAAAGCCTATAGCAGAGGGAGTATATTGTTTTAAAACCCTATCATTAAACTGTTCAAAGTTTTCTCTATCCTTTTTATGTTTTTTATACTCCAACATAAGTGTTTGGACATAAAATGAAGCGTATCTAAGCGGAGCGGACTTAACAACCGTATAACCCTCAACACCCTCATCGGTCAGTTTTCCTCCAAGGGAGATATGAACACCAGACTCCATATCTCCATTTACTCTAGCCTTACATCCTTCAAATCCGATATCTCCCAAACCATGGATACCACACCCTTTTACGCACGCCGACCAATACATTCTAACTCTACCTGATTCAAGGGGTACATGTCTCTGCAGGTACTTAGCCATGTTAATTGCATCATTTTTATTTTCTATAACCCCAAATGGACAGTGCTCAGTTCCTGCACAGGCGATTAGATGATTAAAATATGGACTACTCACGCTTTTGTAACTGCTGAAAAACTTCTCTTTTAACAATGAATCTGTATCTTTAACACCTAAAATATAGAGACTCTGCTCCATACTAAATCGTATCTCTTTGTTTCCGTAATTATCACTTAAGTCTGCAACATCTACCATAGCACTACCTGTAAAAACACCCGAGGGCACAACTACATGCACAGCAAAACTTCCATCACGAAGTTGCACTTTCCCCTGCTCAGGATCACTAAAATCCAGTTTAGTCATAGTCTCACCGGCTGTGGCAAAATCTATATTTGCGTTCTCTCTTATTGATTTTGATATCTCATCCATACCAACTGCATCTATAAGAGAGTGCAATCTATTCTTATTCCTATTATCACGAAAGCCAAATCTCTTAAAGATATCAGCTATTGAGGCGAAGGCTTTTTCTACCTCATCTGCACTCTTTAAAAAAATATCTGCACTCTTTGCTACTCTGCCAACCTTACCGCCAAGGTACATATTATAACCATACACACCATCTTTTTGCGCCAAGACAAAACAGCAGTCATGTCCAAAGATATTACATCTGTTTGATATAGAACCGGTAATGGCTGTATTAAACTTTCTAGGGAGTGTTGATATCCAATCAGAAGAGTAGAGAAACATACTTTGAAGTTTTAAAAGAGTCTTCTGCGATGGCAGGATATTATCAAACCCAAGTTCATCCAAGGGGTCATTCATAATATTTCTAAAGTTATCCACTCCAGTTTGATAGGAGTCGATACCAACAGCTTTGAGTCGAGATAGCAGAGTTGGAATATCTTCAATTTTAAGATATCTTAGTTCACATTGGGCTCTTGTTGTAAGATCTATATAATCTTCTCCATACTCTCTTGCACACTCACCGATGACTCTTGCCTGAGCAGAGTTTAAGTGTCCTCCCGGGATACGAAGTTTTATCATAAACCTCCCCGGTGTTGCAGGTCTGTCATAAATTCCAAAACATTTTAAGAAATATTTTTTATCCTCATCAGGAATTGAGTCGTACCCGTTATCAGCATACTCTTGTAGTTTATCAAAGGCTTCTTGCGGCTTTTTTAACTCTTTTATCTGTTCTATTTTATTAAGTTTTTTTGCTCTTGCATCATAAGCTTTTTGCAACTCTACCATTATGAAAGCTCCAATAATTATTTATTATAATAATAACTACATTACAGAGATAAAAGAAGAGGGGCTTGATTATATTTTATACAATAAAACCCTAATAGCTATTAGAAAACATCGTAATCATTGTGTAATCATTTTTATATAATATTTTGTCGCTCAATCATATTAGAAAAGGAAAACACGCCAGATGAACTTTCTTAACAACTTCTCAGTAAAGTTAAAACTTTTACTTATCACTGCTATAACTATTTTAGGCCTTATTATCTCATTTATTTTAGTAAACAGTGCAATTTCACTTGTAGTATCGCTAAAAAACTCAGAACTTCTGACTGACAGATTAAAAGCAACTACCCTCTCTCTTAGAAAACATGAAAAGAACTTTATATATAGACATGATGCAAATAGTATAGAGAAGTTTAAAAATGAGTTTTCGCTTATGTCTAAAGATGCACAGAAGTTGATAGTTGACTTAGATAGTCTAGATATGGACAACAGTGGTATAACTAGCTTTTCACAGATAATGGATTATTACCAAACTATGTTTGATAAATTAGTTGCTTCGCATAAAAGAATAGGCTTAACAGAGAACGACGGTCTTAAGGGTGAGTTTAGAAGCGCTGTTCACAATGTAGAAAAAGCAATCAATAAGATAAACAGCACTGAACTCTTAAGCGACATGTTAATGCTTAGACGAAATGAGAAAGATTTTTTACTAAGGTTTAATGAAAAATATGTTGTTAAACATGAAAAAAACACACAACTACTTTTAAAAGCACTAAAAAATAACAAGGCTTTAAAAGAGTCAGAAAAAGAAGATATAAGCAGACTAACTCTTGTTTACCAAAATGGTTTTAAAAAACTGGTAGAGGTTTATAGTAAAATCGGTTTAAATCATACTAATGGCTTAGAGGGCGAAGTAACAGCAACAATTAAAGATGCCCAAAAAGCCCTAGATAAGACAGATGCTGTTATAATAGATACTATTAAAAATAGAATTATTAACTTAAAACTAAAGGCTCTAATCTCCTTTATCATATTTCTATCTATTCTCTCCTTCCTTATGTTAAAAATTGCTAATAACATTCTGCTTGCTATTGATAAGACCAAGAACGGATTAAAAGAGTTCTTTAGGTTTATAAATAGAGAGATTAGCGATGTCCAAAGCATTGCTATTAGTAATAATGATGAGTTTGGTGATATGGTTGCAATAATTAACGAGAATGTATCAAAGATAAAAGCTGGACTCATACAGGATAACAGACTTATTTCAGAAACTATCGAGGTATCTGAGAGCATAGAACGCGGTAATCTCTCTACACGAATTAACGCTGAGGCTTATAATGAAGAGATGAAAAAGCTCAAAGACGTCATAAACAATATGCTTGACGCCCTTGCATCACGTACAAATGAAGTGCTAAATATCATCAGTGCCTTTTCAGATAATGACTTTACTCTTAAGGTTGAAAAAGGCAATACGGAAGGAACTTTCGGTCGCTTAATGGATGGGATCAACAAACTGGGTGATGATATATCTCTACTATTATCAACAAATGCTAAAAACTCTACACATCTAAATGATAGCTCTTCTCAGCTCGAATCACAGGTCAAGATACTCTCAGAAGTTGTAGATAAACAGAATGAGAAGCTCTATGAAACTGCAAGAGATATAGATAGCGTATCTGTGGTTACTTCCACTGTCCTAGAGACAACGCGCAGTGTAAGCTCACAATCAGAAGATATAAAAGTAATCGTCAATGTTATTGGAGATATTGCTGAACAGACTAATCTGCTCGCACTTAATGCTGCCATAGAAGCAGCTCGTGCCGGAGAACATGGACGTGGATTTGCCGTCGTTGCGGATGAAGTGAGAAAACTGGCTGAGAGAACTCAAAAATCTTTAAACGAAGCTAATGTAAGCATTAATACACTGGTTCAGTCTATAATGGAGATTGCAGAGAATATAGAGGATCAATCCTCCAGAGTTAATAATGTTAATGAGTCTACTGCCGGACTTATTGAATCAACACAAACAAGTGTAAATGTTGCACAAAATACAAAAGAGATTGCCTCAGTCCTGCTTGATATTTCTAATACTATTGCTAATAATATTAGCAATAAAAAATATATTAATTTATAAGAGACAATAAACAGATCTATCCGGATGTCTCTTTAAGCTTAACTTCTATACCCTCATATTTTGTTTTGACATGGGAGATAGCACCGCTAATCTCCCTCTCTTGAAAGTCTAAGCCTTCTGGTACTTTATCTGAGTGTAGCTGAACGGCAGTCTGTTTAAAGTTTGGCTCACCTGATTTTGGACAAAAGCTCTCTGATGTCAAAGTATTTATTAACTGTTTATTGAAGTGAAACGGTACGAACACACTAGATGGTGCCACACTTTGAGTAACACGTACAAGCACATCTCTGACAATGCCTCTAGCACTTGAGAGTGATATCCTGTCTCCGCTTTTTACCTTTAGATTTAAAGCATCACTTGGATTTATATCTACCCACGCTTCAGGAGCGAGATCGTTAAGTATATCAATTGAGCGTGTTTTTGTTCTTGTATGCCACTGTTCTACCGTGCGTCCAGTATTTAAGATTAAGGGAAACTCAGAATTTACAGCCTCTGCCATAGGAAACCAATCCAAAAGAAGCAGTTTTGCTTTTTTATCATCTGTTTTAAATGGTATATCAGAGGAGTAAAGTCTCTTTGTTCCAAGAGGTCTCTGCTCATTACACGGCCACTGAATTCCGCCATGTTCTTCTAAAAGCTCATAACTGATTCCAGAGTAGTCGCATAACTGTCCGTGACTTACCTCTTTCCACTCATTAAACGCATCTACAGGCTTTTTCCAGTTTGAAAATAGAAGTTCATTAACCCCATCAAAATATTTTGAGAACTCCAATATAATATCAAAATCACTTTTTGCCTCTCCTATAGGTTCAACTGCTTTGTTCGCGCGATTACATCTTCTCTCACTATTAGTATAGGTACCCTCTTTTTCTCCCCAAGTCGCCGCTGCAAAAACAACATCGGCAATTTCTGCTGTGTCAGACAAAAAAGCGTCTTGAACTACAAGCAGATCTAGTTTTTCAAGAGTAGCTCTTAACTTCTCCTGATTAACAAAACTCACTAAAGGGTTTGTTGCAACTACCCAGAGAGCTTTTATCTCTCCCCTATCAATCGCATCAATTATCTCGGCATATTTATAGCCACGCTCTGTAGGTATACTGTCAAGCGGAACTTTTACGATATCTGCATACTCTTGTGCAGTTGAGATATCACCAAAATTTCTGTATCCAGGTAGTGAAGATGTAAATCCGCTCTCACGAGTTCCCATGGCATTACACTGCCCTGTTATTGAAAATGGTCCGGCACCCTCTCTACCAATTTGTCCTGTTAAGAGGTGCAGGTTTATAATAGAACTTACTGTGTCTGTCCCCATGAAAGACTGATTCACACCCATAGTCCAGGCGCTTAAAACTGCATCGTTTGCACTAAACTGTCTCGCAATCTCATAAAGGGTTTTAACCTCTATACCGGTAATATTTGCTACTTCCTGCGGCGGATAATTTTTAAGATGCTTTTTAAGCTCTTTGTAACCGTTGGTGTTTGCTAAAATATAGCCTTCATTCTCCCAACCCTGTTCTATTATAATATAAGCAAGTCCATTAAAAAGTGCGAGGTCAGTTCTCGGCTTGAGAGGAATATACATGTCAGCCATCTGCGAAGTCTTAGAAGCTCTTGGGTCTATAACAATTATCTTAGGCTTTTTCCTGTTTTTTGCAATATGAAGTTTCAGAATCGGGTGATTGTCAGATATATTTGCGCCTATTAAGATAATTACATCCGCTTTTTCAAAATCCTCGTATGAGCCAACCGGACCATCAGAACCTAAGGATTGTTTATAGCCCATAACTGCTGAAGCCATACATAGAGTCGTATTTCCATCATAGTTATTTGTACCAAGACCAAGCTGAACAAATTTTCCAAGAGTATAAAACTCCTCCGTTAAAAGTTGTCCGCTAGAGATAACACCGAGTGCTTTTTCTCCATGCTCTTTAGCTATACGTTTAAACTCATCCGCAACCTTTGAGTATGTCTTATCCCAAGTCGATGGAGTCAGTTTGCCATTTAACTTGATTAGGGGTTTACTCACACGCTCCGGTGAATTTATTAGCTGGTGTTCACTAAGCCCTTTTGGACATAGAGTTCCCATATTTACATCATGCTTTGGATTACCCTTTGTATAAACAGCTTTGCCATCTTTAACACCGATATAGAGTCCGCACCCTACTCCACAATACCCACATGTTGAAAAGACCCATTTATCAGGTTTTTTCTTATCGCTTATCATTCCAAATTGCGGGTCTGATGAGAGTTTATATTTATCTGCTTTTATATCAAAACCTAAAAAATCTTTAATTTTACTAATCATTATAAACTCCTTTATATAGCTTTGAAGAAGCTAATTCAGTGCCATCTGCTCCAGCATGGCTAAATGGGCTTTGTTCATATGGCGTTCTCATCTTGATTTACCGACAAAGAACCCACCTGCCATCCCCAAAGGAACAACAGTTGAATAGAATAAGAACCTGTCACTAATCTCACTAAAAAATACCAATACTAAAGAGATAAGCATAATTAAAGATGCACTTGCAAATGAAGTTGAACTAAGCAATACGATAACAAATAGAGGCAGTAAAACTCCCCCTAAAATTATTGAGATAAAACGAAATAGTTTTATATTTTTAAAATTCTCATCATAAAGTCTTGCCGTTCTTTTTAACTGATATGCACTCTCTACTTTACTACCAAGTGTTCTTAAATCTTCATATGTAAAAAAGATCTGTGACAGAGCACCAAGCATCCCCAATGTAAGCAGAGGAGCTGCAACTTCTAACACTCCAAGTATAATTGCTACAAAAGCAAGCATAAACAGACCTATATATGAGGTAGTAAAAAACTTCAGGTTAGTTGTTGCTCTATTCCAAGAAGGACGGGCTTTTATGCGGTATATCATAGCCTGTGCATAAATTCCAAAAAGTCCGAATATCAGAGTAATCAGCTCTACAAAAAGTCTTATCATCTGGGAAATTTCTATAAAGTATAAAACTACAACAATATTCATTAAAAACACAAAAACTCCAAGAGCGAGTGCCTCACGTGACAACCATGAAGTCTTTATGTTTTTCATAGCTGTAAGAGCTAGAAATGGTCTTCCTAAATGTAGAGCTGAAAGAGGCAGTCCAAGAGCAGCCGGAAGCATGACTAAAAGAGCCATTATCCAGTTTGCACCCTCAAAACCGAACAGATTCATAATATCTCCTAAAAAGAGCGCTAAAAAACCGCCAAGAGAGATTTGAGTCAGAACCGTCATAAAAACTAGTGGCAGTTCAGAGTGAGCAGGTTTAAGTATATGTTCATCGAGCTCTTTCAAATTATCAGGCATGTTATCTGGCATAGTATATCTGGTAGTTGAATTTGTGATTCTTGCATCCGGTAGAAAAGGCATATTTGCATTTTCGTCAATATCCTTCTCCAGCCACTCTTTTACATTTACCACTTCTATCTCGATAGCTCCTGATGGACATGCTTGAACACAGGCAGGAGTCTGACCGACATCTAACCTCTCATGACACATATGACACTTTGTTACAATCTTTCTCTCTTCATGGAAAGTCGGAACTCCATAGGGACAGTTCCAAGTACAATACTGACAACCTATACATGTATCATCATCATGTACGACGATTCCCGTCTCAGATATCTTGATGTAGGAGTTTGTCGGACACCCTATAAGGCATTCAGGATCTATACAGTGGTTACAACTCATAGAGTTAAAGATTTGGCTAAACTGAGGAAAGACTCCACCTTCGATTTCACCGACTCTTCTCCACTTTATATCAGCAGGGTTATTGTTCTGTTCATTGCAGGCAACTTCGCAGCAGTGACAACCTACACAAGCAGTTGCGTCGAAATGGAACCTATACTGTTCACCATCTTTTAACTCAGGAATATCTATAGAGTAATTACCGCACTGCATGCCAGTCTCTGCCTTGTGCCCGATAAAACTCTCTAATGGTGTTTGCATAACCCATATCTCCATCTAATTTGTTAGTGAAAATTATACCTTGATTATTTATTATGCATCTAATAGACTGCTTAAAATTCAAGCACTGCAGTATAATATAAATATACCTTAAATGATATACTATAATAAAAAAGAGAGTGTATGTTCAATAAGTTTGCGAAAAGTATAAGGTGGCTAATTTTAGCAGGTATGCTCTACACCCTATATAGTGTAATTTTAAAAGATGATGTGGAATTTAACAACCAAACAGATGAAAATAGTCTCATTGAGATGGCTAAAAAAACTGATAACAGCAGAGATAGACTTCTTATAAATAGACAGCTCTGTAAACTTAAACCAAAAAATTCAGAGTATCAAAAAGCTTACTTAGAATCAGTAAAGGAGCAGGCGAACAAACTTATAGATGTTCATGAAAAGATGCTCTTACCAGTACCTTTAGGAAACTACAAATATATTAAAAATATAGAGTTTGCAAGAGATAAAAGTGGAAATTTTGCTCTTGTTTTTAATCTGACAAAAAACTTTAATGAAAGCTTAGATAAGAAGAGTCAAAACACTCTTAAAAAGATGTTTCAAATTACCCATGATGGGGAGTGTTAGAAATTTCGTGTCAGTCTGATAAAATACTATCAAGGACTGACAATGAACGAAGAAGTAGATTTTGATTTTGATGAGATCTTAGAAGAATTTAGAAGCGGAAAAAAACTTACAGG
>Ga0316207_10000561_pt1 | contig 57235 bp, 63 predicted proteins | sample 6weekpyrite_MG_FD_204943 | JGI IMG/M metagenome (GOLD analysis project Ga0316207, IMG submission 204943) | Microbial mat bacterial communities from mineral coupon in-situ incubated in ocean water Damariscotta River, Maine, United States -... | ecosystem: Environmental > Aquatic > Marine >...
AATTGAGTGCCATTATCGTTAAATTTTAAATAGAGCGAGTCGTAGCGAAATACGTCATCAGTACTCACCATAGAATAGAGATTATTAGTTCGATCTTTTGCGGCATAGTACATTTGCCCAATTAGCCTAGATTTTTTGTTGAAATCAATAGACAACTCACGGACTTGCTGTTGGCTTTTTTGCAAATGATAAATGCCATAGCTCATTAGTGCAGTAAAGATGGCAATGGAAAGAATAAAACCAGTGGTCAGTAAGCCTGGCCCTTTTTGGGTGTAGGTTTTGCTTCTAAGGTTAGGCTGATAGCGGGCGTGTTGAGACATTACGTGATATTCAAGCTTATTAATCAATAATATAGATGGCTAGTAGCAACATACCTCTGAGTATAGAAGATAATTATAGGCTTGCTTGCTAGTTTAACCACATATCTTGTTTTTATTTATTGATAAGCTCATCGAGTTCACCATCCATATGCAGTTCAGTTAATTCAGTAAAGCCACCAATCCATTTATTGTCGATGATGATTTGAGGGACGGTGCGAGCATGGTCAGTGATCTCGAGCATATCCTTGAGTGCACGTTTGTCTAAATCCACACGTTGCTCTTGAAAATCAAGATTCCATTTCTTAAACAACAGTTTAGCTTTATTGCAAAGGGGGCAAGTTCCGGTACTGTAAATAATGACACGTTTCATAGGGTCTATTTCAATTATAATTTTTAGATAATTATCATGGTAACGCAGTTTAAATAGACTAGCATATAGAATGAGGTTGTTTAGAGGGGTATCTCCCAAATAGGCCGCTGGGATTTTGTATATGAAAGAAGATGGAATGAGTATAGGAGAGTAATGTGAAAACACTGCATTTTTATGTTAATGAACACGTTAATGCTGATAGATTTACCTTAATTAGGGCTGATTTATTAGCGATGGCGCATGTCAAAAATGTGCAACTTGGCAAGGGTACTCCGCAAGAACTAATGGTAGATGTTGATGAGCATTGCGACATGGCAATTAATGTGATGGAACAACTGACTCGAGCAGGCTTAAATCCTGAGATTTCATACAGTTAGAAAGTGTTGGCGCAGCGTGCTGCGCCAATGACTATTGGGTTGAGCTTTATATAAAAGTGCATACTTGCCTACTTCATTTTCATACCAGCCGTTGTGATATTGAAGTGGCTCCACGCTGTATCCCCACCAACAGCCATCGGCATCTTGTGCAAGCCAGTTTACCCAGTCCGGAATAGGAAAATTCATCACTATTAGCTATTTATGGTTGCGACATCGTGTTGGTAATATTATTCTAGCGCCAATTTCAAGCTACGCGAAGATAACTAGACAATGAGTGTGATGCAAGTTTACGTTAATGGACAGTCACAAATTGAATATGACCGTTCAAAATCCTTACCTGAGAAGCAACTCGAATATCTTGAAAAGATGGACCAGGAAATGAGTGCTGGTTTTGAGTTGGCGGGTGAACAAGTTAAGGACCCCGATTTACTCCAGCGTGCGCAGTTTGTTGCCGGGTATTTATCCCAAGCTTTATTTAGTGAGAATGATGCGATGATTGCAGCAAGTTGTGCGTGGCTCGCATTGCGTTTGCAAGATCTCAAGCAGGTAAAGATCATTCAAGATGAAGAGCAAATATCGATTGATTTAGTTTTTGATGAAACCCGCGTTAATCAGGTAAAAGTTGATTTAAGCATGCCGACCAAGGCTAAGCCACTTCACTAAAGCGGTTAAATTGAAACGCAATCCCTCCCATTATCTTTAGCGCGATAAAGGGCAGCATCGGCAGCTTTGACAAGGCTATCCATATTTTGCTGAGAACCGAGTTCGGCCATTCCTATTGAAACGGTCAATGTTGGCAGTCGCTTACCGTGCAGTCTTTCAATTGCTTGACGACGAACTTGTTGGCGTAAATGTTCCGCAATCACGTGCGCTTCACCTGCGGGTGTGTCAGGTAATATTACGATAAATTCTTCTCCGCCATAGCGCACAGCAGAATCATACGGTCTTATGGTATCAGTCAGACATTCAGCCACAACGGTTAAAGCTTCATCTCCAGCATGGTGGCCATAGTTATCATTAAATAGTTTAAAATGATCAATATCCAACATTAGTATACAAAAGGCATCATGATTTTTTTGTGCCCGCTGAATAATGGGTGGCAAATATTGATCCAGCCATCGGCGATTATAAAGGTTGGTTAGTGCATCGATTTTAGAATTTTGTTCAGATATAGCTTGTTGTTGACGGCTTTCAAAAATGACCAAGTTATCTTTACGTACCCGGGATGACAAAATGTAGAGTAAATTTCTGGCAATCGTGTTAGATCGCTTGATGAGTTCCCATACATTTTTTTTATCAATTAGTAATAAGCGACAGTTTTGTTCTGTCACAACAATAGCAGAGGGTCGCTTTCCTTCAATGATAGACATTTCGCCAACACAGTTACCTTCTTCAAGGTATGCAAGTGCCTGATGGCCTTGCCAATCAAGTCGTACTTGAACACGACCACTAATAATGAGATACAGTGTGTTATTATTTTTTTCAGGGGTAAGTAAAATTTCTCCTGCATTGTATGCACGTTGTTCGCTGTGTTTTAATAACCAGATAAGGTTAGCATCGGATTCGTCTCGCAAAATATGCTGGTTTTTAAGCATATCCATTGTCACGGAGTCCTCAATGTTGCTAGCTTGGTTCATCTTATAAAATATCTCACTAATTGGATATATAAAGTGTGGCACAGCTTAGCAAGAGTACAATAAGCAAAGTCGTAATTTGTGTGCTGACGCACAAGTAGAGTGTTACATGGGTCACAAAAATAATTTAACAAAGAAAACGGTATCAGCTAATACGCTATATTGGCTTAAAAGTACTGTTATCCATTACAACCTATGCCCATTTGCAAACAAGGTATATTGTAACAGTCGTTTGGTAGTCAACGTCACTGAAGCATCAACGGAAAAACAATTATTAGAAGAATGTTTGTTAACTATTCAGCAATTGCTAAAAACACCAAGAAGTGAAATAGAAACAATTTTATTAGTACATCCTCAGGCGATGAACGACTTTAGTGAGTATAATGATTTTCTAGGCATGGTTGATGTGTTACTGGAAAAAATGGATTTATTAGGCATTGTACAAGTTGCCAGTTTCCACCCTGATTATTGTTTCGCTAACAGTAAGCCCGATGATGCTGCTAACTTCACTAACCGCTCCCCCTATCCAATGCTTCATATCTTAAGAGAAGAAAGTGTAAGTGAGGTTGTTGATGAATGGGAAGAACGTGGTCTCAATGTTGCGGATATTCCAAATAAAAATATTGAGACACTGAATAAAATTGGTAGTGAAATTTTAGCAGATCAATTATCAGCTTGTTTTAAATAGACTGGCGGCATTATGTAGTTGTGTGTACGAGTATTTGTTCGTAAACAGCATGGGATTTTTTACTAAAGCATTAATCGCCTTTTTCCATTCACTAAATAGTAAAACCAACAGCGTAGTTGGTTAAATGAAATTAAGCCTCGTAGTGATTAATCGCTGGCTAATGTTAGCGAAAATAGTGCACCGAGTGTTTTGCGTATCTGAATAATACTAAGATGTTCCCCATCGTTCGGGTCATTCCAATGCTGACAACTCATTCGCAAAACGTCTGGTTGCCGTGGTGAATAAAGATCCATCATGGTCATATAATTGACGAGAGGAGGGCCACCATCGTTAACGCTTATCCTGCTTGCAAGTACTGTAGGGTTACTAAGCATGACATTTTCGGTATCGCGATAGACACGTGAAACATTGAACGTATCCGCTTGAATAGTTCGTTCAACACTAGCTTGATTGCGCAATTCAAAATCACAATTAGCATAGTAAGTATCAATATCCCATGTGGAATTGATAATGTGACCATCTTGAATTCGTATATAGAAGCTATTTGCGGGGAGCGTTATGGCTCGATGTAAAGTTAATTGCGAGCCGACGGGCGGCGCATAAAAACTTGAATTCACATCTTTAGGTGGCTGATATGAGCAACTGCTCAGTGCAGCAACTGCTAATAAAGAAAATATGAACGCTGAAAATAAGTATTTCATATTATGGCTCCTAATCGAAAGGGCATTATTTTGCATTATGCGCTTTGCTTCAGTAAAGTTTGTAAGTATTTTCTGGTTTGCTACGAGAATAACTGAAAATAGCAATCGATGGCGTCAAGAGCCATATGAATAAGCAACCCAGTAGCAATGATTCTTAACTGAGGAATCAATAATAATACGCCATAAATGGCCATAGCAGGCTCTGTATGAAGTAAGTGATTACCAATACTGCAGCGATTTGGGTCAAAAATAGGTGAGCTCAGCAGGTGGTCAGCATCGACGATCATGGTTGCGGCCATAATGAGCCATGCTCGCTGCCACCGTTGCTTGAAGGCAAACCGAGCAACTAGGCCAGGGACAAGCAAATGTGCGAGCATATGTAAGAAAAAACGTGTCATAAATAAGCAATATGTTGAAAAATACAGAAAATCCGCTTTCTGGGATAGACTTAAGATTATGACGGAACAACCGATAACCGTCATTAGAAATAATTTAACAGTGTAAGGATGTTATTTTGCCAGACGAAGACTTTAATCGTATTTTATATGTTGAGGATGAGCCAGATATTCAGGCTGTTGCTAAGTTAGCACTAGAACATGTGGGGCATTTTACCCTGGAAGTTTGCAGTTCTGGACAAGAGGCATTAGACAAAGCTGAAGAATTTGCTCCCCATTTAATGCTATTGGATGTCATGATGCCCGAGATGGATGGCCCAACGGCCTTAGGAAAACTGCGTGATATCAAAGGGCTTGAAAATATTCCTGCTATTTTTATGACAGCTCGTGTTCAGCCACATGAAATACAAGAATATATTGCCTTGGGTGCGCTTGATGTCATCGCAAAGCCATTTGATCCCATGACCTTATCAGGTCAGATTCGTGAAATTTTGAAAAATGCTTAACAACCTCCTAGTTAGCGAGGAAATATTCTTTTAGTAATTTATTAGTAAAATGTGGGCGCAAGTAGAAACCGCGTGGCAGGGTTTGAATAAGCTTAACATCTGGCCCAATAGCATCGACTAACACACTCGCATTGGCTGCTTTCGGCCTGATTTGTAATATATCTCCATGTTGCGCACTGAGCGATTCAAACTCCCCGAGAGTAATAATACTCATTAACTCTTGCCAGTCTCGTTCTAAAGCGGCTAATTGATTCTCTGTCGCGCGCCATAAAAGTCCCGTGCCAATATATCTTTCTGCTAGAGGAATGTCAGGACATGCTTGCACGGGCAACCAGAGGACATGGCGAAGTTTTTTATAAACACTGCTGGTTTTCCAAGTGCATGTGGCAGTGTTTTTCAGAGGCACGGTACAAATGTAAGTAGATTCTTGCATTAAGCCCTTGTGATTAACGGGCAAAGTTTTCAATTCAATGCCAAGATCCATAAAGTCAGGTTCAGATAGGGAGGCGGCATCGCAGCCAAGCGCACGCTCAGCAAGATCGCCCAACCATCCTTTATGGCTGCGTAAATCAGTTGGGACGGCAATTCCACATTGCTTGGCTAATTCTGCAACCGTTAAGCCTGCGATTTCATCAACACGTTGTTGTAATTCTATTTCACTAGTAGGTGCTAAAGGATAGGGTAGCGGTGCCATGACAATGAATAAAATATCAGCAAAAGGAATGATAGTGGCGATAGGAATGTGGTTTAACTAACGCAGTTAACCAATTAATTTTATTTTTTGTATTAGTGAGGATATAAAACAAACGGTTCATAAAAAATTTGAAGCTTAACCTCGTTGCCAGTTACCGGATTTCCCACCTGCTTTACTAAGTAATTGTACATCGCTAATACACATACCACGATCAACAGCTTTACACATATCATAGATGGTTAATAGTGCAATTTGAACAGCGGTAAGTGCTTCCATTTCAACACCCGTTTTACCATCGGTCTGGGCGGTTACCGCACAATAAATTCTCTGCTTGTCGAGTTCAGGTTTTAGCACCACGTCTAAATGGGTGAGGGGTAACGGATGACACAACGGGATGAGATCGGCCGTTTTTTTTGCAGCCATAATCCCGGCAACTCGTGCTATTCCAAGCACATCGCCTTTTTTATGCCCGCCTTCGCAAATTAGCTTTAACGTCGCTGCTTGCATATTGATGTAACCATCGGCGACGGCGGTACGTCGAGTGATATTTTTATCCCCTACGTTAACCATGTGGGCGTTACCTTCAGTGTTAAAATGAGTTAGCTTACCCATCGATGCTATAATCCTCTTGTGTGTTGGCTTTATTATACCGACCTGTACATTGAATTGCTTGTTTCTGCTTTATTGGATGTCTTTTTTGAGGTTCTTATGAGTATAAAAGTCCTGTTTTTTGCCAGCTTACGAGATTCGCTTGGCCGGGCCAGTGAAGAAATAAATGCCGAAAACATAAATACCATTGCTGACGTGTGGAATGTTGTGTCTAAGGGGGAGAGCATGCCTGACAATTTGTTAATGGCAGTAAATCAAGATTATGGTAACCCTGATTCAAGTGTTCAAGATAATGATGAAGTGGCTTTTTTCCCCCCCGTAACAGGTGGCTGACATGTCGAAGGTCGTACTTTTCGAAGAGGCTTTTGATCCCTATGGTGAATTAAATGCTTACGAGCAAAAACTGCTTTCCGAATATGGCCCTGGTCAATATGGAGCGACTGCCAGCTTTGTCGGTACCATGCGGGATTTTAATGAAGGTGATAATGTTAGCCATATGTTTCTTGAACATTACCCCGGCATGACAGAAAAAGCCTTAGAATTAATTTGTAGTGAAGCAGCTAGCAGCTATTCAATTCTTGATTGTTTGATAGTCCATCGGGTAGGTGATATTAACCCGAATGATGCTATTGTTCTTGTCGCTGCTTGGTCAGCACACCGCGGCGCAGCCTTCGATGCGTGCCGAATGTTAATAGAAAAACTAAAAACCAACGCGCCATTTTGGAAAAAAGAAACCCTTAAGCAAGGGGAACGTTGGGTTGAAAAAAATACAGAAGGGTAATTATAAGTTGTAAAATACTTCTTATTTTCATGAAAGGGCGGTATGTGAAGAAAGATTTAAAAGAAAATAAAAAATTATATGCTGAACAGCTTGGCTTGTTGTTCGATTCTCTGCCGCTTTCAATACTCACTAATATAATCATATCGTTAATTCTGGTTTTCACTGAATGGCCGGTACTTGAGCATAACGACCTTATTTTGTGGCTGACGATAATGATTGTGGTACAGGCCTTAAGACTTGTGATTCATGTTGGCTATAGTAATTACAATAATTTTGTTGAAATAAAAAAATGGGGTTATTTTTTTATCGCTGGTTCCACCGCCACTGCGTTGGTTTGGGCCAGCAATATCATTTTTATTTTCCCAACTGACATTGAATACCAGGTGTTTGTCGCGTTTGTTGTTGCAGGTATGTCTGCTGGGGCGGTGACAACGTTGTCAGCGTTGCGTGTTCCTATTGTATCATTTTTGATTATTTTACTCAGTCCTTTAATCACAAGATTTTTTTTGCAAGATAGTTCAATTGGTATTGCCATGGCTCTAATGGTGGCCGTCTTTTTAGTGATTTTATTAAGTTCAGCTATCAGAATGTACAGAAATACTCGACAAAATATTATTTTGAAATACGAAGCCATTGATAAGGATGCGGCATTAAAAGAAAGTGAAAGCAAATACCGGCATATCTTTGAATCGGTTCCACTTGGAATCGCTCACTACGGCCATGATGGTGCAATTCTTGATCATAATTCAGTCTATAAAAAATTAACTGGTAGATCCGATGATGAGCTAAAAGCCTGGAATTTATTTACGAATAGTAATAATGATGAGTTTTGTCAGCAAGTCTCTTCATCACTAGAAAACCGTTTTGTTCAATATGAAGGACATGCAACGGTTGTGGGCGGTAGTTCTGACACTGCTATTAGAGTATTTCTTACTACAGTTCAACTTGAACAGGAAAGTTCGCCGAAAGGAGTGGCGATCGTGCAAGACATAACGGAAGACATGCGGGTAGAAAAAGCAAAACAAGAATTTATTTCTTCTGTTAGCCATGAGTTGCGCACCCCTTTAACATCTATACAGGCCGTGCTTGGGTTGATTAATGGAGGCCAATTGGGTGAAATTTCTGATGAGATGAAACCCTTAATCGATATAGCACATAAGAATTCGCGTCACCTTACGGCCTTAATTAATGACATCCTTGAGTTAGAAGAAATGCAATCTGGAGAGTTAACGATTAACGCTGAAAATGTTGAAGCGTTAACATTGATTGAAGATGCATTATTGATAATGCAGCCCTATGCAGAACAATGTGCGGTTAAATTAAAACTTTTGCTTAGCAAAGAAAAAATATTTATACACGTTGATGGGCAACGCTTCACTCAGATTTTGTGTAACTTGCTTTCGAATGCGTCAAAATTTTCTCCAAGAGGTGCAGATGTATTTATTAAAGTAAAGCAAGTAAATAACACGATGCGTATAGAAATAATTGATCAGGGTAGTGGTATTCCTGAAGAATTCCATGATGAGATTTTTGACAGATTCACTCAAAGCGATAGTTCTGATACTCGCCCTTTTGGTGGCTCAGGTCTCGGTTTAAATATTTCACAGCTACTAGTAAAAAGAATGAATGGCGAGATAGGTTTTACAACCGAGAAAAATAAAGGAACAACTTTTTTTATTGAGTTTCCTATCGTCGATGTCTGAACTAAAAAACGGACCGAAGCCCGTTTTTTAGTTCATTGATAGAAAGTGAATTTACAGTAAAGGCACAATTAGCAACGCTACAATATTAATAATTTTAATCAGTGGGTTGATAGCAGGGCCTGCGGTATCTTTATACGGGTCTCCCACAGTGTCGCCAGTTACAGCAGCTTTATGTGCTTCAGAACCCTTGCCGCCACAATTGCCATCCTCAATGTATTTCTTAGCGTTGTCCCATGCGCCACCGCCAGTTGTCATTGAGATAGCAACAAATAAGCCAGTAATAATTGTACCGATGAGTAGGCCACCAAGCGCTTGCGGTCCTAAAATAAGACCAACCAATAAAGGCACGATGATAGGTAAGAGCGAGGGCAGAATCATTTCTTTAATCGCTGCGCGCGTTAACATATCAACAGCTTTGGAGTAATCAGGTTTAGCAGTGTGATCCATAATGCCGGGAATTTCTTTAAATTGGCGGCGAACTTCAATCACCACGCTCCCCGCAGCACGACCTACTGCTTCCATTGCCATGGCACCGAATAGATAGGGCACCAGACCACCAATAAAGAGGCCAATGAGAACCATGTGGTTAGATAGATCAAACGTTAAGCCAACATATTTGCCCGTTGCCTCAAGTCCGTGGGTGTAATCAGCGAATAGCACTAACGCAGCTAGCGCAGCTGAGGCAATTGCATACCCCTTAGTGACAGCCTTAGTGGTGTTACCAACGGCATCAAGTGGGTCAGTGATCGCACGAATTTTTTCATCCAGCTCAGCCATTTCAGCAATACCACCTGCATTGTCTGTAATTGGGCCGTAGGCGTCTAAGGCGACGACGATACCGGTCATTGATAGCATCGACGTTGCAGCAATCGCAATCCCGTAAAGGCCGGCTAATTCGTATGCGCCCCAAATACTGGCACAGACCGCGACAACAGGCATGGCAGTGGATTTCATGGAAACGCCCAAACCAGCGATGACATTAGTACCATGGCCTGTGGTTGATGCTTCAGCGATATGTTGTACCGGTTTGAATTCGGTTGCTGTGTAATATTCGGTGATGACAATCATGGCGCCGGTGAGTACCAAGCCAATTAAAGCAGAGTAGAACAGATTAATTGACGCTACGCTGGTGCCGCTAAGAATAACAGTGTCGCCCAATACCCAAGTGGTAATTGGATAGAAGGCGATAGCTGCAATAATGCCGGAAACTGCAAGGCCACGGTACAAGGCATTCATTATTTTGCCGCCGTCTTTGGCTTTCACAAAAAAGGTACCGATAATAGAAGCGATAATTGAGGCGGCGCCAATTACCAGCGGATACATAATGGCAGCATCCCCAGCTTCTGAAAGGAGTAATCCACCTAACAGCATCGTCGCAACGAGTGTCACCGCGTAAGTTTCAAATAAATCTGCCGCCATTCCTGCACAATCACCAACATTATCGCCGACATTGTCTGCAATCACTGCGGGGTTTCGTGGGTCATCTTCAGGAATACCTGCTTCAACTTTACCCACTAAATCAGCACCAACGTCTGCGCCTTTAGTAAAAATACCGCCGCCTAAACGGGCAAATATAGAAATGAGTGAGCCACCAAAAGCGAGCCCGACTAAAGGCGTTGTGCTAATGGCTTCTCCAGTTGGTGTCATCGCATCAAGGACAGCATAGTAACCGGCTATACCGAGTAGGCCTAAACCAACCACTAACATACCGGTTATGGCCCCGCCCCGAAAAGCGACTTGTAAAGCAGGGTTAAGTCCATCATTTGCGGCTTCAGCTGTGCGGATATTTGAACGAACCGAGATGTTCATGCCAATGTAACCTGCGCCAGCAGAACAGAGCGCACCAATTGCAAACCCAATGGCTGTTAGTAAATCGAGCGCGACGAGGATGGCAATGAATAGGATAATACCAACAACGCTAATAGCGGTGTATTGGCGGTTTAAGTAGGCCTTGGCCCCTTCCTGTACGGCGGCAGCAATTTCACGCATGCGGTCGTTGCCAGTGGGTTTACTTAATATCCATTTATACGACCAAGCACCATAAGCCAAAGCGGCAAAGGCACTAATGATTGATAGCAATAAACCTTCTGACATGGTTGTACTCCCCCAATAAATTATTATGTGACAGTGGTAGAGCTTTGTTAAAGAAAATAGCTCTATTAATGCCTGAGTCTTTATTCTGATGGTTTATTATTACTACGTCGAGCTGCACAGAGCAAGCACAGCAAAACTCAATTAGCTATTCCTAATAAATGAAATAACCAAGTCTACAATGCTTTTATACTTGTTAAGAAGGGTAGCTGAAGCAGAAGTTTTTCTTAAACTGGTTTTTCTTTTCTCGATTTAAATCTTCACCGAGGGCATCAACGGCTGGTTGTACACTGAGCTATTGGTATTTGCGGGGATGAATTAATTGATAGTGGTGTGATAGCGTCATCTATAAAAGCTTATGGAAAAAGCAGTGATTTGGTCTTAATTGATAGTAGGCGTAAATACAAGAGTAAAGATAAGAAAACCGGATGCCATCTTGATAGACAGCATCCGGATTCAAAATTGTGCTTATAGATCAAACTTTTTAAGTTTTTTCTTAACAGCAACGCCCTTCATGCGAACGTACTTAGGCAGACCATCTTTGTAAGGTGGGTAGTCTTCGCCTTTGATTAGTGGCTCAAGGTATTCGCGACATTTCTTAGTAATGCCGTAGCCATCTTTAGTAATGAAGTTTTTAGGCATCATTTTTTCTACATTGGCAACCTTGGACAAATCAGCCATGCCTACTTTCCATTTGAAAGGTTTGTTCGAGATACGATCAACGGTAGGCATGATAGAGTTGTGACCCTTCAATGCAAACTGTACTGCGGCTTTACCCATGGCGTAGGCCATGTCGACATCTGTCTTAGATGCAATGTGACGTGCAGCGCGCTGCAGGTAATCAGCCACGGCCCAGTGATTTTTCAGACCAAGACCCTTTTGAACCATGCCCGAAATAACTGTCGCAGCACCACCAAGTTGCGCGTGACCGAAGTTATCCTTCAGGCCGCTTTCAGCAAGGAACTTGCCGTTTTTGTAGTGAACACCTTCAGAAACGACGACAGAACAGTAACCATGTTTCTTAACCATGGCATCAACCTTGGCAAGGAATTTCTTTTCGTTGAATTCAACTTCAGGGAACAGGATAACGATCGGAATCGGTGTGTCTTCAGTTGACGCAAGACCACCCGCGGCGGCAATCCAGCCAGCGTGACGACCCATTACTTCAACGATGAAAACTTTAGTGGATGTCTTGCACATAGAGGCAACGTCAAAACTGGCTTCGCGTGTTGACACCGCAATATACTTGGCAACTGAACCAAAACCTGGGCAGTTATCAGTAATCGGGAGATCGTTATCAACCGTTTTTGGCACATGGATAGCCTGAATCGGGTAACCCATTTTTTCAGAAAGTTGTGAAATCTTGTAACAAGTATCAGCAGAATCACCACCACCATTATAGAAAAAGAAACCGATGTTGTGAGCTTTGAATACTTCGATCAAACGTTCATATTCACGTGCATTCGCTTCAAGACTCTTGAGTTTAAAGCGACAAGAACCAAAAGCACCAGAAGGCGTGTGGCGAAGCGCTTTAATGCCGGCTACAGATTCTTTGCTGGTGTCAATAAGGTCTTCGGTTAATGCGCCAATAATGCCATTACGCCCAGCATAAACTTTACCAATTTTAGTTTTGTTTTTGCGTGCAGTTTCAATGACACCACAAGCCGAAGCATTAATAACGGCTGTTACACCACCAGATTGTGCGTAAAACGCATTCATTGGTTTGGCAGCAGCTTTTTTCTTAGTGGCAGTTTTCTTTGTAGCCATGTCAGGTTCTCCCTAAATAAAAAATAGTGACAGTATGTAAAGGTTAATTTTAGAAATATTTACGAAAGCGCCGATAAGTCAACGGCGTTAGCATGTTGTTTGTGTATCAAATCGTAATCTTCGTGCACCTTAGTTAAGGTAGTGATGAAGACAGTAAATAGTTGGCTGTAAAATCTGATTGGAAAACCACTGTTTTTGCTAAAGGGTAATAATACGTTTTTAGCAGCGGCCAAGATTTGCTTTGCGGCGTCTTCGGGAATTGGTTTTATCATGATTTTTACGCGTTCAATATGTCTTTAATTTGTTCATTATTCCGCTCATTTTGTCCTGAACGGCGGGCAAGCATACTTGAAATAAAGGAAAAATGCATGGCAGTTCGTTGACTTAACTGTCTATGGAAGAGTAGGTTTATACGGCAAGCAGGTGCGGTTATCATGGTATTTCTACCTAAAATAGCGCTATAATGCTAAATAATATAATATTAACAAAGACTTATGAAAACGGGATGTCGTTATGAGGGTCGTGCTACTAGGTGCCCCAGGTTCGGGTAAAGCCACGCAAGCTAAAATATTAGCGAAACAATACGGAATGACACAAATTTCGATTGGTGATTTGCTGCGTAATGCGGTGGAAGAGGGCAGTGTGTTGGGTAAGCAAGCCAAGCCATATATGGATGGTGGCCAGCTAGTCCCAGATGATGTCGTTCTTGGCGTGTTACGAGATCACTTAAAAGTTGAGGATACCGAGAACGGATTTATCCTAAATGGATTTCCACGAAACGTTTTTCAAGCAGAAGAATTGGACGCGATTTTGAATGAATTGCGTAAGCCTCTACATGGCGCGTTGCTAATTGATGTTGGAGTGGATGCGCTGATACAACGCTTAACGGGTCGTCAAACTTGTCGTTCATGTGGTCAAATGTACAACCTTTATACTGAACCGTCTAAATTGTTTGATCGATGCGATCAATGTGGTGGCGAACTTCGTCAACGCACGGATGACAATGAAGAAACAATTGGCAATCGCTTGCGTATCTTTGAAGCAGCCACAACACCGTTGTTAAATTATTTTAAAGAACAAAATAAGTTACGCACGATCCAAGGTGTAGGAGAAATTAATGATATTGCGGCGGCATTAACTAAAGAAATGAAAACTTTACCGTCTGAAAAATCGTTGCAAGCGGAGTTAGAGAAATTGAGCAAAGGCGACGTTACGTTTGATGATTTGGAACGTAAGGTATTAGAATCATTGCAGAATGCGTTAGGAGTTGTTAATAAAGACGTGGTTGAGCCTGCAGATAAGGCATTACAAAAAGCCGAAAAAGCGGTAACGAAAAGTGCTGAGAAATTAGGCAAGAAGGTTACTAAAGCGGCCAAGAAAGAAGCCAAAGTACTGAAAAAAGAAGCCAAGGCAATTAAGAAAAAAGTCACAAAAGCGGCCAAGAAAGAAGCCAAAGTACTGAAAAAAGAAGCCAAGGCAATTAAGAAAAAAGTCACAAAAGCGGCTAAGAAAGAAGCCAAGGTACTAAAAAAAGAAGCCAAGGCAATCAAGAAAAAAGTCACAAAAGCTGTAAAGAATATTAAGAAAAAAGTAGCAAAAAAATCTACAGCTAAGAAAAAACCAGCAACAAAGAAGAAGTCAGCAGTTAAGAAACCGGTAGCAAAGAAAAAAACGGCAAAGAAAAAGGCTGTAAAAAAGAAGGCTAAGAAGAAATAGCTGAGTTCAAGTTTTGTTTATACCTGATTTATTTCAATTTATGGAATAAACACCGTCTTCACCTCGTCTAGATATAGACAAATAATTATTAAAATGAGGTGAAACACAGATGGAAAACAAAATGATGAAGTTATTGGGCATGTTTGCCTTGGTTGTCTCTATGCTAGGTTTAACAGCGTGCAGTACGACTGAAGCAGCCAACGAAGATTTTGGACCAAAACATAAACTGGTTATACAAGTTAGTTCAGCAGATCCACTCACTCAAAAAATTGCCATGAACAATGCGGTGAACGTTCAAAAAGCATATGGCGTTGATAACATTGCAGTTGAAATTGTTGCTTATGGCCCAGGCTTAGGTATGTTGACCAAGAAAAGTAAATTTTCCAATCGTGTAGAAAGCCTCGCTGTTCAAGGAATTAAATTCAGTGCTTGTGGTAACACGATTAAGAAAGTAACCAAGAAAAAAGGCAAGAAACCAAAATTAACGGAGGGCGTTGTCGTCGTCTCAGCGGGAGTCGAACGTATTATTGATTTACAAGAACAGGGCTATTCTTACATTCGCCCATAGGTGGACGCTAATTCGTCTTCTGGAGCCTCGATGAATTTTCATCGGGGCTCTTTTACAAGGCAAACTTTATTCTTGATTTTTTTCTACTATAGTCAGCAATTTTTCCCCTGCAAGATCGTTACGCCAACCTTTTAATACCGGTACGTTGCGTTCCCCTGCAACCAATTGATTGATGATTTTTCGAGTCGCAATCAGGCCTGGATCAATGTGATGCTCCTCGCCAATAGTTTGAAGCGCTTTCATGAGTTGTTTGCCAAGGCTACGTTGTTGGTTTGTTAACCGCTCAAAACGCAACCTTTGAGGATGTTGTTCAGCAGGGATTTGACCTGCTTCATTGATTAGTTGCAGCCAAACTTCGCCATAACGTTCTCGGTTTTTACGAGTCAAACCGGCTGCTTCGAGGTCATGGCTATTTTTTGCTGGGCCATCGGCCATCGCTAATAAAATATCGTCTTTTATAACCCAGCGTTTAGGTTTATTAATTTTTTGAGCCTGCTGTTCACGCCAGCGAGCGAGAGCTTGGACATAAACAAGTTTATTGCTGGTTAATTTATCCAAACCTTTAACTTGTTGCCATGATGTATCGGGATCAACGCGATATCGGTTTACGTTGGCGAGCTCTAAAAAGTCATCGTCAAGCCAGTGTTGACGATTTTGCTCACTAAGTTGTTTGCTTAGTAAACCGTATAATTTACCGAGATAAAGCACATCATCAGCAGCATACTGGACTTGTGCATCACTAAGTGGACGCCGCGACCAATCAGTTCGACTGTGCGATTTGTCGAGTTCGATACTAAAATATTCTTGAACCAAAGCGGCATAACTAATTTGGTTGCCATGTCCGAGCAGTGCTGCAGCAATTTGCGTGTCAAATAATGGTGTGGGCAAGTTATTCCGCAAATTGGCAAAGATTTCTAGATCTTGAGAGGCCGCATGAAAAACCTTGGTTATGTTGTCATCATAAAAAAGATCAAGCAAAGGGTCTATATTGTCTAAAACCAGCGGGTCGATACACGCAAGTTGCTCGCCGTTGCTGACTTGAATTAAACATAATTGTGGATAGTAGGTTTTTTCACGTACAAATTCCGTATCAATAGCAAGCCACTCGCTATTATTAAGTTGTTCGCAAAAAGAATTTAGTGCTTCACTACTATCAATGTATTGTATTTCCGGTTGGTTGTTTTTGCTCATATTGCATAGCATAACAGTCACTGAGGGTCGTTGACTACGAACGTGTGCTGGAGAAGTGCGCCGGCAACGGTTAAGCTTATAGGATGCAAGCACTTATTTTTCGTTTCTTTGATATTTGTATTCTCCGCGCAGGTCCACAAGATTTGCCGTCTTCTATTTTCTTACTGCGCACAGTGATGATATTGAGTGTAGCGGTTGGTGCAATGCTCAATCTGCCAAGCGAAGGTTTTGGGCAGTCTTTAGCTATTTCGTTGTTTAATATCGTATTCTTAACCGTTTTTTTATATCTAGGTTTAAAGTTACGGGATAAGCTGCCGCGTTTTAGGCAAAGTTTGATTGCGATGATGGGTACGAACATCATAATTGGTTTGGTCATGATGCCTTTTCTGTTCGCGTTAGTGTCAGCAAAATTAGATGGTGAATCATCACCAATTGCTTTGCAGTTTTTTTTATTGCTATTAATTTGGGACATTACGGTTTTTGCACATATTATTCGTCATAGTTTCGATATTCGTTTTGCCTATGGTTTTTTAGTAAGCGTGTTGTATCTGGTTTTGTCCTGGATGTTAGCTGACATGATTTTTACGGTTTAAATACTATGCATATTCATATACTAGGTATTTGTGGCACGTTTATGGGCGGGTTAGCGATATTAGCGCGTGAACTTGGCTATGAGGTAAGTGGTTCTGATGCAGGTGTTTATCCTCCAATGAGCACGCAGCTAGCCCAAGCTGGGATTCATCTCCATGAAGGCTATAGCATTGATGCACTAGAACCTGCACCAGATTTAGTAGTGATTGGAAATGCTTTGTCGCGCGGTAATCCGGCAGTTGAATATGTGCTAGAACGCAATTTACCATTTATCTCCGGCCCGCAGTTTTTGTCTGAACATGTTTTAAAAGATCGCTGGGTTTTAGCGGTTGCCGGTACACATGGAAAAACAACGACAGCAAGCATGTTGGCGCAAATACTCGATCAATGTGGTTTGGCGCCAGGGTTTTTGATTGGCGGCGTGGCAGAAGACTTTGGTATATCAGCCCGTTTAGGTAATGCGCCTTTTTTTGTCGTTGAAGCAGATGAATACGATACGGCTTTTTTTGATAAACGTTCAAAGTTTGTGCACTACAAGCCACGCACCTTAATTATTAATAATCTTGAATTTGACCATGCGGATATTTTTGAAGATCTGGCCGCAATCCAGAAACAATTTCATCATTTAATAAGAATAGTGCCGAGTAATGGTTTGATCATTCATCCGGAATCGGTGTTAGCCATTGATGAGGTGCTAGCAATGGGCTGTTGGACGCCTACAGAAACATTTTCATCGGATCATCACGCGGTTTGGAAATGTGAAACTGATAGCCCTGCTTTTAATAATTTTGATGTCAATATTGGGCAACAATTTGTAGGTAAATTACAATGGGGGCAGTCGGGTAGGCATAACGCAAATAATGCATTAGCCGCGATTGCCGCAGCCAGGCATGCGGGTGTCCCTGCAGTTGAAGCTATTAAAGCGTTAAGTGATTTTAAAGGTGTTAAAAGGCGAATGGAGTGCCGTGGCGAAATAAATGGAGTGCGGGTATTTGATGATTTTGCACATCACCCAACCGCGATCGCAACTACATTACAGGGAGCGAAGCACTGTCTACGGCAATCAGGCAGATTATTAGCTGTCTTAGAACCCCGTTCAAATACGATGCGCTTGGGGGTGCATAAAACGACACTGGCGGACTCATTGAGGGATGCTGATCAGGTGTTTTTGTTAAGGCCCGAAGATATCAGTTGGTCATTAGATGAAATTACCAATTCACTAGCAGGTAAAGCAACCAGTTTTGATTCTATTGAAAAAATATTAACAGCCATATTGGCATATGTTGAGCCAGGCGACGATATTATTGTGATGAGTAATGGCGCTTTTGGTGGTATTCATGAGCGCTTATTAAAAAGTTTATGATAGGCTTATCAGCCTGTAGACAGAGTAAGCGTAATGAACATAGCGAAAACAGATAAAATTTTTTCCATCGCAATTACGGGTGCCTCAGGTGCACCATATGCACTTCGTTTAATTGAATGTTTGGTTGAGTCAGGTGCTACCTTATACATTATGGTATCCAAGGCTGGGCAAGTTGTGTTGTCGATGGAAACTGATCTAAATATACCTAGCCGCACCGATGCCATGCAGGCGTGGTTAACAGAGCGTTATGACGCAACGCCAAATCAAATCCAGGTGTTTGCCAAAGATCAATGGCTGGCGCCGGTAGCAAGCGGTAGCGGCGTGCCTGATGCCATGATTATTTGCCCCTGCACAACGGGCACATTGTCAGCCGTGGCTTGCGGTAGCAGTAACAATTTGATTGAGCGCGCTGCCGATGTTGTGATTAAAGAGCAACGAAAATTAATTATGGTGGTACGAGAAACCCCATTGTCAGCAATTCATCTTGAGAATATGCTTAAGCTTGCGAGACTAGGTGTAGTGATGTTACCTGCTACACCGGGGTTTTATCAGAAGCCCACTTCGCTTGATGATATTGTCGATTTTATAGTGGCACGCATATTAGAACAGCTCGGCATAAAACATGAGCTATTACCAGCTTGGGGCAGATAGTGTTGGAGAGCTAGGCGCTTTATGACACAAGAAATTCGAAACATTCCTATTTTCCCTTTACACACGGTTTTGTGTCCGGGTGGTGCATTAGCATTAAGGATTTTTGAACCTCGTTACCTTGATATGGTTGGCCAGTGTTTAAAAGAGGACACTGGTTTCGGAATTTGTTTAATTCGAGAAGGTAAAGAAAATGATTCGAAGGCAGAAAGCTTTGAATACGGAACATTTGGTCGGATTAGTTATTGGCAACAATTACCGGAAGGTTTACTGGGCATAACTGTTCGAGGCCAACAGCGTTTTAGAATTATCTCTAAGCAGCTTGATGCCAACCAGCTTTGTGTTGCCGAAGTTGAAATGATTGCCAACGAGCCAAAACAACCACTCCCCGAACGTTTTCAACCATTGGCTGCAATGACAGAAGAGATACTGACACAAATTGGCCACCCTTATACAACATTGCCAAAATTTTACGATGATGCAAGTTGGGTTGGTTACCGGTTAGCAGAGTTATTACCTATTGCATTGCCGCAAAAACAGCATTTCTTACAATTAAATAATCCTATCGAGCGTTTAGAAAATATTCGCAGCATTATTGCGGAAATGGATAACAGCTAAACTATTGAAAAATAAACGTATTGATTGTTGCCGACCAAGTATTTTCCACCCAGCATGACTCCACGCGCTCATAAACACTTTTTTGTTCAAGTTTAGTGTAAATGAGCCGCTAACATTCACATCGTTAGGTATAAGCATTACCTGAAAACAAATAGTGTCAACAATAGTGAGTGAATGATATGAAAGCCTCGTGGATACATTCGATTGGTGCGAGAATCGCCTTAAGCAGTACAGCTGTGTTAATTATCACCGTGTTAGTGATTAGTTTTGTCGTGAGTAATGGAATGACAAACATTATTCAAGAGGCAGAAGAACGTGAATTACGAGGGATATTCCAACACGTTAAGGTGACCATTGAATCTGAATCGCGCGTCGCACAAGCAATGAGTGCTGTTGTTGCAGGCATTCCTGAAGCGCAACAAGCGTTTGCAGACCAAGATCGTGAAGGTTTAAGTAAGTTGTTTGTTCCTGGTTTCTCAGTATTGAAAAAAGAATATGGTGTTCGCCAATTTCAATTTCACACGCCTCCTGCCACATCATTCTTGAGAGTTCATAAGCCAGCAAAACACGGCGATGACTTATCATCATTTCGAAAAACGGTAGTAGAAACCAATCAGAAAGTGAAGCCAGTTGGTGGCATAGAAAAAGGGGTTGCAGGACTGGGTGTGCGAGGTATGGTACCCGTTAAACATAATGACCAACATGTAGGTTCGGTTGAATTTGGTATGTCCTTTGGGCAATCCTTTTTTGATAATTTTAAGGAAAAAAACAAAATAGATTTAGCGTTACATGTTATCGATGGAACCGGTTTTAAAACCTTTGCAAGTACACTTGGTGACAAAACACTTTTAACAGTAGAACAATTACAGAAAGCACTGAATAAAGAAGTGCTTTCACATCGGTCACTAGCAGAAAATGATGTTGCAGTGTACTCAACTGCTATCACAGACTTTAGTGGTAAGCCATTTGGTGTGTTAGAAATTGTAATGGATAGAAGTGTTTATGCAGGTATGCAATCTAAAGCAGTGTGGCTAAATATTATATTTGCACTCATTGCCGTTATTATTGGCATGTTTGTATCAGCATTGGTAGCAAAAGGGATAGTGAAACCAATAAAAAGTGCTGCAATGGCAATGACAGATATTGCAGAAGGCGATGGTGATCTAACGAAACGTCTTCCGATTAAAGGACGCGATGAGATAACAGAATTGTCAAATGCCTTTAACAATTTTTCTGAAAAAGTACATGCAGTTGTCGGCGACGTCGCAGAAGCAAGCACATATCTATCTACTGCTGCAGAAGAAATGTCAAACGTAACAGTGAACCTTGATGACAATGTACAAAAGCAAAGGTTGGAGATTGATCAAGTAGCTACGGCAATGAATGAAATGGCTGCTACGGTACAAGAGGTAGCACGAAGCGCTAATGACGCTGCCGGTTCAGCAACTACTGCACATTCTCAATCAGTTGAAGGTAAGTCGGTGGTGGGTGAAAATATTCATGCCATCAACTCATTGGCGTCTGAAGTTGAAAACGCCGCCAATGTTATTAACGGCGTCGAAAGTGATAGTGAGCGTATTGGTACTGTTCTTGATGTGATTCGTGGCATTGCTGAGCAAACCAATTTACTGGCATTAAATGCAGCGATTGAAGCAGCCCGTGCTGGTGAACAAGGTAGAGGTTTTGCTGTGGTCGCAGATGAAGTGAGAACGCTTGCAAGTAGAACCCAAGAATCCACCCAAGAAATTCAAGGCATGATTGAAAGTTTGCAAAAAGGATCACGAGATGCAGTAGCAGTCATGGAAAAGGGTAAGGAACAAGCAGTTCAAAGTGTGTCACATGCTAATGCGGCAGGTGAGTCACTTGAACTTATTACTACGGCTGTCTCATCTATTAACGACATGAATACTCAAATCGCGAGTGCTGCAGAAGAGCAGTCATCAGTCGCAGAAGAAATAAATCGCAATGTTGTTAATATTAATGATATGGCAGAAATGATATCGGACGGATCACAGCAGACGGCTAAATCAAGTAATGACTTGGAAGGTTTAGCAAGTCAACTGCAAAACGTTGTGTCACGTTTTCGTATTTAGTTACTAACAGAAAAAAGCAATGTTCTGTAACCGTGCTATTGAGTGATAATGCCACTTAGCTTAACCACTCTTGCGGTAACAAACATTGTTAGTAGCACAGCGCCAGCAAAGAGGTAAAGGCCGTAGTGTAACTGCATGTTGGCGACCGTTCCGAGTTTAACTGCGGCGATCAATATTGCGACGACAAACACATCAAGCATTGACCATTTTCCATAATGATGCATCCAAGATAAATATTGCCTTAATGACTGGTTACTGTTTAGTGAAGGTGACAGTAGTTTATTAAGGACAAATATTTTTAGTACTGGAAAGATGATGCTAAATAGTACAATAATTACAAATAATAATATTTGTCCTTCAGAAATCAATTCTAGCAGGCCACTGAAGATAGAAACGGTGTTATTAAAAAAATAGAATTTTTCTAAAGTGATGATTGGCGCAGACAGTCCCGCTCCTAAACAAAGCAAAATCACTACTAAAATTAATCGTAAAAAACGTGCTTCAGCGGGGAAACGGCGCGCAATATTATCAAGTGGTTCATGCATTGGCGACAGTACTTTAACCCTTAAACCCACATTGTTTATGCTGCCGATCACAAAAGGGTTTATTTTTAGAGGCACCACAGCGGCACAGTGCACCTTTGGTTCTTGTTGTAACAGAATGGCCACTGCGGCTGAATAGCGTCGCAGGGCTTTTTATCAGGAGCATCGCATCGGGTTTGACGCTAATAATAAGCTCACCATGATGTTCTGGTAATAGATCGCTACGTTCGTCAGAGAATTCTTGGTTGGCGGTAAAACCAGTTTGCTTGTGACTACCATCACAAAATGGTTTGTTATTTGATTGACCACAACGACATAATGCTAACTCTTTTTCTGTTGCTATAGCGTTATTGTTTTCATCTTGAATAACGACTTTGATTTCACTGCTACAAATTAATGGGCCATCAGGCCTAACCATAATAGTGTTACCAGGATAAGTTGGTTTTTCACTCATAATATAACCCTATTAATACTGCTTACGAGTAAAAACCCAGTTATTGTCTTTGCTAAGCTTGGAATTAAAACGATAACCTTCATCATCAAAGTCTTTAATATCTTCAGGATTTTTTAATTTATTTTTTATAATGTAACGACTCATTAGGCCCCTGGCACGTTTTGCATAAATACCAATCATTTTGTAGTCACCATTTTTAAATTCCTTAAAGGCAGGTGTTATGATTGTGGCGTTAAGCTCTTTTGGCTTGACTGATTTAAAATATTCATTTGAAGCTAGGTTGATCAATGTATCAGATTTGATTTTTTTAAGGTGCTTATTCAAACCTTCGGTGAGTGTGCTACCCCAGAACTCATAAAGATTTTTTCCGCGGCTAGTTTCAAGCCGAGTCCCCATTTCAAGTCTGTAGGGTTGCATTAAATCGAGTGGGCGGAGGATGCCATACAAACCAGAAAGGATACGGAGATGTTGCTGGGCAAATTTGAGTTCAGATGCATTGAGTGAGGCAGCATCGAGCCCTTGATAAACGTCCCCTTGGAAAGCGAGTACAGATTGCTTAGCATTCTTCTCTGTGCAGGTTGGTTTCCAGGCTTCGTAGCGATCAAAATTCAGCTCAGCCAGTTTCATACTGAGGTGCATTAGTTCGGCTAAATCCATTGCTGAATAATTTCGTAGTTGCTTGATAAGCAGTTTGGAATCACCCATGTAATCTGGCGTTGTGTAAACGCTGGTTTTAGATGGTGTTTCATAATCGAGTTTCTTTGCAGGTGAGATAACAATTAGCATAGTCTTTAAATATTCCAGTTTGTCTTGTTTGGTATTTGCATGAGATGATTCTATCACTGTTTGTCTTTATCTTGGAGTCATGCTGTTATGCAAATTGAAGAAAAGGAGGCTTACCGTTTTAGCCTGTTACACCTTGGTTTTCGCCCTTTTTTCTTATTAGGCGCTATTTTTTCAGTTATTTTAGTTGGGCTGTGGTTATGGATACTCAGCTACGGTGGCTGGCTCGCGACAACGGAGCTTTCGGTGCACCAATGGCATGCACATGAAATGTTATATGGATATACCTATGCAGTTATTGCTGGATTTTTACTTACTGCGACACGCAATTGGACTGGCATCAACACATTAAATGGCATACCACTGTTATTACTGGCACTGTTTTGGTTATTTGCACGGGCAATGCCTTTCATTGATCATCCGCAATCAATGTTCATAATGTCAATTCTAGATATTATTTTTAATTTGGGATTAGCCACAGCTATTTTGGTTCCAATTATCAAGGTGCGTCAGTGGAAACATTTAGCAATTTGGAGCAAAGTTGCATTTCTGTTGGTGGGGAATGTCCTATTTTATTTTGGTCTATTCAATTTTTTGGATAATGGAATTCAGATAGGCATCTACACAGGCTTCTATATTATTATTTCATTAATTATGTTGATGGGACGGCGGGTGATCCCATTTTTTATTGAAAAGAGCGCAGGAGAAACAAGTGTTGTTAATAACTATCGTTGGATAGATATAACCAGTTTATTTTTAATGCTTGTTTTTATTGTTGTCGAAGTATTTTTTGTGATGTATGGGTGGGCAACCTTCATTGCCGTATTACTTGCAGTCGTACACGGGGTCAGATTATGGGGTTGGTACACAAATAACATCTGGAAAACGCCACTGGTTTGGGTTTTGTATTTGGGTTATATGTGGATTGTAGTTGGTTTTATTCTACGCGCATTGGCAGGGTGGTTTGATATTAACCCGATGTTAGCTATCCACGCATTTGCTTATGGTGGCATAGGTATGGTGACCATCGGAATGATGGCACGTGTCGCATTAGGACACACGGGACGAGATGTTTTTAATCCACCAAGAAGTTTAACGATAATGTTTGCATTAATATTCGCGGGCTCGGTTGTAAGAGTTATGTTCCCACTGTTTCTTCCTGACAATACTTCAACGTGGATTTTTACATCACAATTGCTTTGGATAATAGCCTTTGCTGAATTTGTGTTTATTTATACTTCGATGCTGATTAAACCACGTGTAGATGGAAAGTTTGGTTAAGATCGTTATTGTGAGGTTGCCTTAATGTAGCTATCGAAAAGGCGTAGATATAAAATTTACAACATGACTTGAAACAGTTGCATGGAATACGACTAACTATTGGAGAGATAAAATGAGAATATACCCTGTAATCTCCTTGTCTTTGCTAGACAGTCCCGTTTGTTTCCTTTATAAATAGACAATGAATACAAAGCATAGCAATAGCAAATTATTTTATTTAGTAGATGATGACGCACTAATTTTGGATACTGTTAGTGAACTTCTTCTAAGTAATGGTCACACGGTACATAGCAATTCTTCTAGCAAAGATGCGCTATCAGAAATTATCTCTCTGCAGCCCGACTGCGTGATTCTCGATATCATGATGCCAGATATAGATGGCCTGGAACTTTGTGAACAACTACGCAAACACGAATCTCTTGCTAGTACGAGTATCCTAATGCTATCAGCAAAGCCTTATGAGTTTGATCGTAAACGAGCATATCAGTTAGGTGCAGACGGATATATAAATAAACCTATTAACACCGATACATTTAATGATCAGGTAACTAAATTACTGCAAGGAAACATGAACCTGACTTTTTGGGGGGTACGAGGAACACTCCCTGTTCCTGGTGAAGGCACAGTCAAGTATGGCGGGAATACATCTTGTGTCAGCGTATCGTTTCCTAAAGAGCGTGAGTTTATTTTTGATGCTGGGTCTGGCATTAAATCTTTGTCTGACTTTATTTTGAGTAGTAAAAAAGGAAAATTGAGCGGAAAAATATTTATTTCTCATCCACATTGGGATCATATAAATGCCTTACCATTTTTTGCTCCCTTATATATTCCAGGTAATGAGGTGGAAATTCTTGGCCCGGCTCAAGGAAAGGTCAGCATACGAGAACAGATATCTGCACAGATGGATAATGTATATTTTCCCATCACTATTAAAGAATTTGCAGCACGTGTTTATTTTACAGACCTACGCGAAGAAACTTATGATGTTGATGGCATTGAGGTACGCACATTGTTGTTAAAACATCCGGGTAACTGTTTGGGGTATAGAGTGAATTTTAAAGGAAGATCTTTTTGTTACATCACTGATAATGAATTATTTCTTGAATCGGATGAGTATTATGATGAACTATACTTACAGAAGCTTACAGGTTTTATTGAAGGTACAGACGCTTTAATTACTGACTGCACCTATTTTGATAATGAATATCCTTCCAAGGTTGGCTGGGGACACTCCAGTATTGGAGAAGTCGTTAAATTAGCGCATCAGGCGACTGTAAAGAATCTCTATCTGTTTCATCATGATCCAGATCATAAGGATGCTGATATTGATCGCAAGCTTGATATAGCAGAAAAAATGCTTGCAAGTATGGGATCAACGACACGCTGCATTGCCCCGAAAGAAAAACTAACGATCAGTATTTGACCGAAGTTAATAGAAGCTTGCTTATAAGTTTATAGAAAAGCGGTTAGGTTAAAAGTTATCCAATACTGCCTTTTACACAAAACACTTTTCCTTGGTAGCGCTTCTTGGCTTGTGAAATTATTTTATTACATTCTTTGACAACCAAACTGGATGGAACACCATAAAATATAAAACGGCCATCACGTTCTCCGCCGGCACCTCGATCGAAGGCCAGGTAGCTGGCAGTAATAGGCTTGTTCCTAAATAATTTTTTATGTTTATTCGATAGGGTTTTGCTGCAATGGGTGTCAACAAGCTTGAGCTTGCCCATACGCTTAAAAACATGGCCCCAGATAATAGCTGACCGTGCTAAACAGTCTTCATGAGACAGCATTTTGCCAAAGCCAACTAGTTTTACGTTGCTGTTTTTTACATCAACGCGGACTTCGATGAAATAAGGATCAGTTTCCTGAGTTTGGAAAGGTGAGTGATTAGTGTAAACATAATAGGAAGCGGCGATTAGCACTATAATAAAAATTACATTTTTCATTGTTCCATCCCTGGATATTTTAGGTTTTTAAATTACAGTGTAGAAAACACTCTTGCAGCTGCTTCTATTGTGTTTTCCAAATCTTCGTCAGTGTGTGCCGAAGAAACAAAACCAGCTTCGTAAGCACTTGGAGCAAGGTAAATACCTTCCTTAAGCATGCCATTATAAAATGTTTGGAAGCGCTTAATGTCACAAGCTGAGGTTTGGGCAAAGTTAATGACGTGTGGTGTGTCGGTAAAAAATAAACCAAACATGCCACCAATGTGATTTTCAGTCATTGGAATGCCAGCATCTTTTGCCGCAGTCATGATACCGCTGACTAGGTGCTCAACTTTAGATGAAAGTTCATCGTAGAAACCTGGCTGACTAATTAATTGCATCGTTTTGAGTCCTGCCGCCATCGCAATTGGATTTCCAGAAAGCGTACCAGCTTGATAAACAGGGCCGAGTGGAGCGATGTGTTGCATAATTTCTTTTTTTCCACCAAACGCGCCAACAGGCATACCACCACCAACAACTTTACCAAGTGTAGTGAGATCAGGGGTAATACCATAGTGACCCTGAGCACCGCCGAGGGACACGCGAAAACCGGTCATGACTTCATCGAGGATTAAAACACTACCGTACTCGTCACAGACGCTGCGCAGTCCTTCAAGAAAACCGGGAACTGGTGGGATGCAATTCATGTTGCCGGCGACAGGTTCAACAATGATGCAGGCAATTTGATCGCCGATTTCTTTGAAAACCTGTTCGACTTCATGAATGTGATTGTAAGTCAGGGTGATAGTGTGCTCTGCAAGTCCAGCAGGCACTCCAGGTGAAGTCGGTACACCCAAGGTCAGCATGCCCGAGCCTGCTTTGACTAACAGTGAGTCGGCATGGCCGTGGTAGCAGCCTTCAAATTTCACAATTTTATCCCGACCGGTGTATCCACGAGCAAGACGGATAGCACTCATGGTTGCTTCTGTACCTGAGCTAACCATGCGTACCATGTCCATCGAAGGCACAATTTTGCAGAGCATATCAGCCATGTCGGTTTCTATGGCAGTGGGCGCACCAAAGCTAAGTCCATCGGCAGCCGCGTCCTGAACGGCTTTGATCACATCCGGATGTGCATGGCCCAAAATTGCTGGTCCCCATGAGGCAACGTAATCAATGTACTGGCGATCATCTTCGTCAAACAAGTAGGCGCCGTTAGCGCGTTTGAAAAAAACGGGGTCACCACCAACACCATTGAATGCACGAACAGGCGAATTAACGCCGCCAGGAATGTGTTGTTGGGCGGCAACGAAGAGGTCATGTGAGCGAGTCATACTTTTTCCTTACTCAGGTTTTGGACTATTTGAGAGTGTAATTTGATTATTGCAATTATTTTAGCAGCTTTATAGCCCCCGCGTCTTGGTTGCTATAACAGGGGAGTATGAAGAAACTCTCACCAGTGCAGAGTGCGTGATGGCATCTTTAATAGCTGGATAAAGCCTATTCGTTGGCTGCTTTGCGAGGGGGCCAAAGCCCAACTTGTAAATTAAAGCGACCAATAGCTGGTAATGTTAATTACGCCTATTGCTGAATTAGCCCTGAAGAAAATATATATCGTTTAATTTATTCAAATGCTGCCTTCTCTGCTTCAAGGAAAGCCCAACTCGCATTGCGGCCGGCAAGGTTTTTAAAGAGGACAAGTTTGCTATAAGCCGTTTGATCCAGTGAGTTGATGGCATCTTGCGCTTCAAGATCGTCCTCTAAACTTTTGGTCATATGAGCATGCAGTCGTTGTAAATAACTTAATGTAGAGAACTCAAAATCTTTTAGTGGGCCGGCATGGCCGTGACCGGGAACAAATATGGCGTTACCGAATTGTTTTAAATTGTTAAAAGTAGCAATCCACTGTTTAACATGGCTATCTGGTAATACGGATAGCATGCGCTCTCCATAGAGAATATCACCGGCATACACTAATTTATCCTCAACAACATGGGCGACAACAGAGGCGGGAGTATGTGATGCACCAAGTGATTTAAGTATGACATTAACACCACCCAGTTGAATGGTAACAGGCTTACTTAGAATGGCATCCGGTAGCACAGGCGATTTAATACTGTTTTTGTCGAGCTTTAATATGCGTTCAATAGCAGACTTGTGTTGACTAAGATTAGCCGCCATACGTTGTTTTTCTTTTGCGGTACTGATTATTTTAGCGCCAGCCTTTTTAAAAACAGTATTTCCAAAAAAACGATGCGCTTGCGAGTTGGTGTTAACCGCAACGACAATTGGCGCGTTGCTGATCTTGCGAATATGCGCCAACATTTCAATTGCCATGGCTTCAGTATAACCCGTATCAATAACAACGATTCCTTTAGTGCCAACAATAAACCCAAGATTCATTCGATAACCTTGATTCTCAAAACTTGGGCCAGGTAATGGTCCAATCCACGCATAACTATGTGGGGCAATTTTCTCTGGTGCAGGGAGTATTTTATCAGCCTGGCTAAATGGGCTAAGCGTAACTAAAAGAATTAAAATAAAAAATTTACCCATCATAAGTTTCCCCTTTATGTATCTTGTTATATCTCAGCATACATAAATTTCGACGAAGGAATATTAGCTGCATTTTGCAAGCAGCTACGCGCAGCGCGTACTGTTCAAAGCCACAGTTTTGAATAAGATTGTGCCGCTTTTAGAATATGTTTTTGACCAAATACGCCATGAATTACTGCCAATAAGTCTGCACCGGCGTTGAGAAGTGTTGCCGCATTGTCTGCGGTTATGCCACCAATGGCGCAGACAGGAAGAGTTAGTTGGTGTTTTGCCTGACTAAGAAAATTGATAGTGGCTGGGCTTGCATCGGGTTTTGTTAGAGAATCAAAAAAACGCCCAAAAGCAACATAACTAGCACCTTGTTGTTGCGCTTGTTTAGCCAGTTGTAAAGAAGCATGACAAGTTACGCCTATAATCGCTCCTGGCCCAAGTAGTTGTCGTGCCTCAATTAGTCGAGTGTCTGTTTGTCCAAGATGAACGCCATCTGCTCCGATAGTCACAGCAAGCTCGACATCGTCATTAATTAATAGAGGAACACGATGATCACGACAGAGTTCTAGTAATGAACGTGCGGTCATTTCTTTGATGGCCGACTGATTTGCTTTATTTCGATATTGTACCAATGTCGCCCCCCCTTTAATTGCTTGTTGCACATGTTCAAGTAGGTTGGGGCCGCTGAGGTTGTCATCTGTAATAACGTAAAGACCAGAAAGTGTGCGTTGTGAATTAGTCATGTTGAAAGTGGCGACTAGGCAGTAATTGGCCTTTGCCAATTTGTTGAGCATGTTCAAGCGATTGCCAAGTATAGTCAAGCGCGTGAGAGACAGCCGTTTTGATGTCTAGTTTATTAGCAAGGTTGGCAGCAAGGCTCGAGGCAAGCGTGCATCCAGAACCATGAAATTCACCAACCAGGCGTTCGACAGTAAATTCAATTTTTTCATTAAAAGAATATAAAGTGTTTATTACTTGCGTGGTACTAGCATGTGTACCTGTCACCAAAACGTGTTGACAGCCCATAGCGAGAATTTTTTTTGCACATTCATCGATGTCTTTTTCCCCACTTAGTATTTGTGCTTCAGGCAAGTTGGGTGTGGCAATGGTTGCAACAGGCAGTAAATTAATTCGCATGCTTTGGATAAGTTTATTGCTAGATAGCTTGGAGCCTGCACCAGAAGCTAAGACGGGATCAACAACCAAGGGTATAGACGGTTGTTGGCAGGCTAGTTGGCTAATGGCGTCGGCAATATCGGCCGTTGCCAGCAAGCCAGTTTTGAATGCATTTGCTTCAACGTCGTTTAATAACGTCGTTGCCGCATTTTGAAAATCCATTAATTCAACAGGAATGAGTTGCTGTACATCATGAGTGTCTTGCACTGTTAAAGCAGTAATTATAGTGCAGGCACGTGCATGATTAGCGTTGACTGATTCAATATCGGCTTGAATTCCCGCGCCACCACTGGGGTCATGGCCGGAAAAACAGACCACGTTGGGTAACTTGTTGTCTTGCTGTTTATGCATATTTCAGTTTCAATAGTACGCGCTGTGACACAACAGCGTTTAGAGTAGCATGTAATCTTGTAGTTTATATTGAATATCACTTGGAACATGAAAGGAATAGATTAAGTATGAAAACTTATTTGTGTGTAATTTGTGGCTATATCTATAGTGAAGAGAAAGGTTGGCCAAAGGACGGTATTCCAGCCGGAACAAAATGGGAAGATGTTCCTCCCAACTGGAAATGCCCTGATTGTGGTGCCTCAAAAGATGATTTTGAGATGGTTGAGATTTAATGGATCGTGGGCGCATAGCTTTGAGTAGGAGTAGCCTCAAATCTACAATGTCGTTCAGACTAATTATGCTTTTAGGACTATCGTGTATTGCTAGCCTTTATATGTTGTCACCTGCTTATGCCGCCTCTAGTCCTGCAGTAGGCAGTCAGGCGCCCGAGTTTGATTTACTGGATCAAAATGGAAAGCGCCAGCGCCTGAGTGACTACCGCGGCAAATGGCTAGTCCTGTATTTTTATCCAAAGGACGATACGCCGGGGTGTACGACAGAAGCTTGTAATTTTCGTGACGATTATTTCAAAATTCGAGCGCTGGGTGCAGTCGTGATGGGTGTCAGTTTGGATGATGTCAGTTCCCATAAAGCATTTTCCGAGAAGTACCACTTACCATTTTCGCTGCTAGCGGATAGTAAAAAGCAGGTAGCCAAGGCTTATAATGTCCTACGTGGTTTTGGCTTGTTTAGCTTTTCCAGCCGCCAAACATATATAATTGACCCGCAGGGCAAGGTGGCCAAACATTATGCCAGTGTGAATGCGAGCAGGCATGCTACTGAAATTATTAAAGATCTTAAAAGCCTCAGCGGTTCAGTAGAAAAATAACACTGAATTAGCGATAAATTTTTTCTTCAATTTTCTGGTCTGTACAGTAGGAAAACTCAAAATATTGACTACACTTGAGCTAATGAAGGCTAGTTCGTGTATAGAACGAGGAACAAAGTATGAATGCTGAAACGACACAGCAAATGGCCCAATTAGCGAGTAATTTTTGTGAATTGGTTGAGCGCTTCGATAGCTGTCAATTAGCGCCATGGTTGGAAGAGATGACTGACTTGCTGCCACGCTTACATGCTGCAGTGACTGGTTTAGGTAAAGCTGAGAGTATGAGTGTTTATGAACACAGCATTGATTATGATGCGCGTTTCGAATTGTTTACCCGACTTTATAGTGTCTTAGGTGAAAGAAATGGCTACAACTACGAGTATGATGGTATTGAAGGCCAAAGACTGTCAGGAACCTTGGCGGACGACATAACGGATATTTACTTTGACTTAAAGCATGGCTTGCATCTGCTAGAAAAAAACCCGACTCAAGCAGCCAGAGACTGGCAGCACAGTTATGAATTCCATTGGCGACATCATCTAGTTGATGCCGAGCGACAATTAGGACGGGCTGAGAGCCGAGTTAATCATTAATTAAGGTTTTACCTCCAACACAATACTATTTCCCATCTTGGGTACCATAGGTAGCGTCACAAATCCGTGATCGTTGCGAATATGGCAAACCATGCAGTGGCTGCGCATTTGCTCAAAAGCGGTTTGAAATGTTTTCCAGTCTTTGTTTTTAAAGGCATCTGGAAATGCTTGTAAACCAGAATCTAAAAAATCCTTGGCTGTTTTAGCCCGAGCAGGGCGGGTAATCATCAGCGTTTTAACGAGTTCTTCCATTTCCTCTAATTGGTATTCAGAAAATTCCCATTTGCCGAGATTTGCCGCCCAATAAAGGTTTTTATAGCGTTCGCCCATTTGTAGCATTATTGTCGAGGCGCCAGGCATCACTTGAGTCAGATTATTTACTTTTTCAGCGGTTGATGCTGTTTGGCGCCAATCCGTGGCTGAGTCGGTGGCATGAACGAAAGTTGAAAAAAGTAGAGTAAGACCAATTAAGTATGTGTGTAAAAGTTTCATTGTTTTTTCTCTTGTCTTCGTTGCATGAATTTATTTAATTATTTAGCCTGTTGTGCGGCGCGTTTGAGTCGTTGTTTTAACCAAATCCAGATTCCACTAAATGAAAGCAACAGCAATAAAATTGCAGCCGTATCCATTAAAAGCACCCCGGCATTTCCCAAAATCCGACCACTGTGCAAGTCGAGCATGACACGCTCGAGCGTCAGTATGTTGGCACGATAGCGGTGAGTTAATTGCTGTTGCTCTAGAAAAGGAAGACCTTTCGGGTCTGACCATTTAACGCTTGCTAATTGCTGCGCTGAAGGTGCACCCCAAGTAATGAAATCAACATCGGTGGCCAGCACCTGTTCGGTTTCTATTACCAAGAGATCTTCATTTATTTTACCGATAGCACCTAGTGTTAAAGATTGTCCATTGATGTTAACTAGCCTTTCGATAAGTTCACCATCAGATGTAAAAAGAAGGAGCTGTTTATCAATCGCAACAACAGTCATGCCTTGAAAATCAATAGCGCCAGCAAGTGACTCATAATGGCCACTAATAAATTGGTTATTTATATAAAGCTGATCTTCAACCAAGCTCACGGTGTTTTGTTTTGTTACATAACTAATAATGCGTTGCGGTGCTTCGATGTCGTACCAATCTAACAACCAGGTACTTGCGATAAACTGTTTATCTAGTTTCAATGAAACTGTGTGGTTTAGAAAAATACCAGTTATCGCTAAGATAATAACGAGCAGGGCAGCACTTAACCCCATATAACGATGCCATCGATATAGTGAGCGTAGTTTTACTAATGGTTTGTTTTTTTGTTTATGGCGAGTCATGGGAGAAAGGGGTTTGTTGGTGTAAATACAAAGCAAGCCGTGAAATTTTTGTTAGCGCTCTTACCGATAAGGTCGCTCCACTTATACCATCGATGGGTTTGCTTAAAGACTGCGCACTGGTTAACGACGCGCCTTTAAATTGGTTGGTAAAAAAATCATGTCTAACCTCCCAACCGCGACTTTCACGAAAGATGAGTACTTTAATACGTTTGATTTTGTTATCACTGACAACAATCCCAACGGTAATAGGTTTTTCTTTGCCAATTTCGTCTAATATCCAAGCGGTTTTTTTTCCTTCTCCCCAGTATCTTACGCGTAGAGAATCTGGTTTATGGCCAAGGATTTTAGTAATGGAATTACGAAGTGGTTTGGTTATCCATAACCGGCTAGCAGCCGGAGGCGAATTATCAAAAACATCATTGACGAAATTGGCTGGCTCCTGATAGGTACCTCGTGCCATGGCTGTCGTTGCCAGACAAAGCAGAAATATAGTAAGCAATTTCATTTATATTCTCTATCCTAAAAATTGACACAGGGTACAACGACCCTGTGTCATATCAAGCACTGCTTAAGAAGTATGTTCAGGTTGAATGATTAGAACTGATAGCCGATACCGACATTGAAACCATCAACATCACGATCACTGGTGTTGTCATTTTCCCTATCCATGTAGTCGACTTTAACCACGACATCCTCAGTGGGCCACCAGTTGAAACCAACGTCAAATTGCTTGAATTCGTCTTGCACACGCACACCATCAACGTCGTTATAACGGGCGAAGACACCAAAGTCACTTCTTAGTTTGTAGCTGCCCTCAACAAAGTAACCATCCTGTTTATCCCCATCAGCAGCTTTGATTGCGCGGCCATCAATATCCCACGTCGCATATAAAGCCTTGGCTGTAAATGGACCGCGGCTCCATATAGCATGCGCTGCAAGTAAGGTAGCTGAATCAGCACCATCATTGCTAACCTGACTAATATCACTCTGGTAGTTTAAGGTAGCGGCTAATTCTAAACCCGGTACACCGGTGTATTTGACGCGACCGGTGTAAGCTAGATCGTTAGCTTTAGCATTTGAGATTTTTTGTCGACCACTTCGGATTCGAAATGCACTGCCACCTGTGGTTGGCACTTCTAGACCTGAGTGAATGGCAAAGTCAGCACTGATGCCATTTGAAAAGTTCGCGTTGATAGCCGCACCACCCGTGACCCATGTAGATGGGATGATTATATTTTCAACTGGGTTACGCTCAACACCATAAAAGGTAGGAGGCTCATGGGTTTCATTAGTAATACCAGCGGGGACAAGGAAAACACCGCCTTTGGCACTAAGTTGATCATTAATGTCTAATTCAACATAGGCCTGTTCAACTTCGACTTCACCGTCTAACGTGCTTCCATCTGCTTGAACACCACCATGTTCAACTTCAAGTTCAGAGACAAAACGAGTGCGTTCGTTAAATTCATGGCCGAAATATAATACAAAGCGGTGGAGATCGATTTCTTTGATGTCGTCACCATCACCTTCTTCTAGGTTGTTGTAGTGCAGCTCGCCATAACCGCCGATAGTGGTTTTACCTTTGCTTCCGTGTCCACTACTGTTGGCAACTTGTTTTTCCAAAATTTCCCCAGTTGCTTCTACTTTGGCATCTGTTTGTTGTGTTTTGCTTTTCAGTTGTTCAATTTGTTTCTGTTGCTTCTGTATCACCTGCCAGAGTTCTTCTAGGCTGGGAGCAGGCGCTGCAGCGTGGCTGACCCCTGTTGCGGTTAGTGTTGCCATCAGCACGCTATGACGTAAAAGCCCTTGGTATTTCATAAAAATCTCCGTAGTGAAAATAATTCGATAAACGTGGACAGCGATTGTACACATGTTAAATCTAAATGCAAATCATTATCATTAAGATTTAAATCAGCGTTGAGGGTTTTGCTGATTTATAAATAAGCAGTTGTTTTAAAAGAAAAAATAAAAACATAAGGGGTGTAAGAAAATATCAATCTGAGTCGGTTTATTAACTAAATAGAATGCTAACTAACCTAAAATGAATAAAATCAGGGCTTTGATTGTGTGCAAGACCGAGTACAATGGATAAATTGAAAAAACGATGACAAATCTCCATGTTCTAAAATCAGTAGAGCATTTAAGTGGTCATAAGATAGACAAAAGTAAGATTAGGAGTAAACGATGGAATTCTCTCATGCAATGGCTGAACAAGACATTACCTTAACACCTGCTGCGCAAGGCGTTATGCGCAAATTGTTTGATGACGTAGAAGATGATGATATTACAGCGATCCGTTTATTCGTGTCGGGTGGCGGTTGCAGTGGCATGACTTACGGCATGACCTTTACCGGCGATAAGTTTGATAATGACAAAATTTATGATGCGGAAGGCTTCAAGGTTTATGTTGATTCGGTAGCGTTTAATTACCTGCAAGGTGTAGAAATTGATTATGCTGAAAATGGTATGAATGGTGCCAGCTTTGTTTTTAATAATGTTTTTGCAGCGACTGGTGGTAGTGGTGGTTGTAGTGGATGTGGAAGCTCAGGTGGCGGAGGTGGTTGCGCCTGATTAGTTCGTTTTATTTGAAGCATCAATATCCGCACCCGTTCTGGGTGCGGTTTTATTTTTATCAATGAACAATTTAAATTCAACACGATTACTTCTGATAGCGCCACATAATAGCTATCGAATTGCGCCCTACTTGCGTGCTGCTACAAGTCTTGGTGTAACCGTGACGATCGCATCTTCGGGTGAGCATTCACTTATCTCAGTCATCAACCAGGGATTGAAAATCGATTTTTCAAATCCTAACAAAGCGTTATCTGAAATCATTACGGCAGCGAAACAAACACCTTTTGATGCAATTCTAGGTAGTGATGATATGAGCGTTGCTTTAGCTGCATCTGCTGCAAAAGCCTTAGGTCTTTCACATAACCCACCTAACGCAGCGCACTTAGCAAGGCGCAAAGATCTGGCGCGAACATGCTTGAAAACGGCTGGTGTGGCGGTACCAGATCATTGTCGAATTGAATTAAACCAACCACTTGTTGCACAACTAACGGAATTGAATTATCCCTGCGTTTTAAAACCATTGGCCATGTCAGGAAGTCGCGGTGTGATAAGGGTGAACAATACGGAACAAGCACAGAAAGCCATTCCACGTATCTTAGGTATTTTACGAGAAGTAGAAGTACCAGAAGAGTCTGATGCAATCTTAGCTGAGTCTTTCATTTCAGGAAACGAAGTTGCGTACGAAGGCTTGTTGTCTAACGGGGAGTTAACAACACTTGCGTTATTTGATAAACCAGATCCGCTTAATGGCCCTTTTTTTGAGGAAAGTTATTATATCTCACCATCACGTTTACCAAGTCGCATACAGAAACAAGTAAAGTCGACCGTGGCCGCTGCCTGTCATGCCTATGGTTTACAGCAAGGGCCGGTACATGCCGAATGCCGTATCGATGACAAGGGAAAAGTGTGGGTAGTGGAAGTGGCGGCTCGCACGATTGGTGGCGAGTGCGCGCGTTTAGTTGAATTGGTCACCGGCCAAGCACTTGAGACACTGGTCATTGCGCAATTATTAGATATCCCGTTGCCTTTATCGAAATTTAAAGGAGGAGCGGGGGTCTTGATGATTCCGATACCCTGTGCGGGCATATTGCGCCGCATCGAAGGTACGGTAGAGGCACGCGCAGTACCCGGTATTGAAGAGCTTGTTATTAGTGTGCGGGATGGGCATGAGCTTAAGCCCTTACCGGAAGGTTCAAGTTATTTAGGTTTTATTTATGCAGTGGCAGATTCAGCAGCAGAAGCGGAGTCTGCATTACGTAAAGCACACGCGCATTTAAAAATTATTACTGCGCCGTTATTTAAGCTGGAACCTGTATTAAAATAAAAAAATCATTGTGGTAGTGGTAGCAAAGCGATTTATTTTTTGCCGCCACCGCCGCCTGGATTAAACCCTGCAGGCGCATCGCCGGCATTGCCTTCGTTAAAGAAAAAACCAAGCATGCCTTTTTCAATAATGTCGAAACTCCGTGGGTCAGCAGTGCTTAAGCCATTTTCATTCATGATGGCGGAGAGTCTTTCCAACCATAGCTTCCAGCCCTCAGCAGATACATTTTCATAAATTCGAGTGCCGAGTTCACCTGGATAGGGGTTGGCTTCAAGACCTTCAGCTTCGCGCTTGAGGACGACACATTGCACCATTCTTGCCATGAGACTGCTTCCTGTATTTGTATCTGTTGCTAATTGGGGTGGCGATTATAACTTAAAATTTTCTTAAATGAGATATCCACAAAAACTTATTTTTAAAAAGGTTTTACAGAGGCCAAAATAATAATAGCCACCAAAATAACAACTGGGAATTCATTAAACCAGCGATAGTAAACATGGCTATGCCGATTGCGGTCAGCTTTAAAGTCGCGGACAAACTTCCCGCACATCACATGGTAGACGAGTAATAAAGCAATTAGTACCAATTTGGCGTGAAGCCAACCGCTGTGACCAAACGCTGACCAAGCGTAGTCAAACAGCATCCAGACACCAAAAATAAGGGTCAGGGTTGCGCCTGGGGTCATAATGCCATAGAACAGTTTACGCTCCATGATTTTGAAGCGTTCATTGCTGATCGGATCGTCACTCATGGCGTGGTAAACAAATAGCCTGGGTAAATAAAATAAACCTGCAAACCAGGTCACCATGAAAATCAGATGTAAGGCTTTTAGCCACATTAGCTTGCCGCCTGTTTTGCGTTAAGCATGGCCTCAATTTTTGCCGTGACAGAATCTATATCCAAGTCACCAATTTTTTTCATGACGATACGGCCACTGGCAGAAATTAAAAAACTAGTTGGAGTAAGTTTGACATCGCCAAAAGCTTTGCTTGCATTGTCATTGATATCCAAAGTAACGACATAAGGGATTTGTCGACGCTTAACCAACTCTGTGACATGGTTGGGAGGATCATAACTCATGGCGATAGCAACAATATTTAAGCCACGGGGTGAAAACTTGTTATGTAGCTCAATAAGGTGTGGAATTTCTTTTACACAGCCAGTGCAAGAGGTCGCCCAAAATGTGACCAACACGGGTTTGCCTTGAAGATCTTGTAATGAGAGTGGTCGGTTATCTAAAGGATATAATTTTAATTCAGGTGCCGTACCAATGCCTGCAGGTGACAGCCAAACATAGGCAAGCAGTCCAATGATGGCTGCTGCGGTAGCCGCGATAAAAGTGTCTTTTAATTTCATATTAAATAAAGTTTGCTTATGAAGGAGGCGGTTGAATTTGCTCGGGTGCCGGCTTGCTGGTATTAACGTCTGGCGATGCGGCAATAGCCGGTTCATCAATCATGCCAAGTTTACGTCCCAACCAGTTAAACAAACGTTTCAATGTACGCCAAAGCTTTGGTAGCAGCCAGATTAAAACAATAATAAATACAATCAGCGCCGCAACAAACAACCAGGGATAGTGGAGTGCTGTCCAAAGACCGCCAATCACAGCAACATCTTCTGCGATAGATGCTGTCCAGTTAGTAAATGGTTCTGGTGAAGAATTAATTAGCACACGCGAGCCAGCTTTTGCGGCGTGAGAGCCTGTGGCTAATGTTCCGCCAAGAATAAAGGCGGTGAGTTCAATGGCCGGTGACGCATCACCAACAGCTGCTGCGGCTAGCATGGCACCTGCAGGAATACGGATAAAGGTATGTATGGCATCCCACCCAGTATCAACGCCTGGAATTTTATCAGCAAAAAATTCAACGCAGTACATAAAGCCAGCGGCTGTCATGACTAACGGATTCATTAATACTTCAAGATCAGGTGGCAAATTGAAATCGCCAGTTGACCCCATCCAACCGAGCATAAAAATGGCTGCGTAGAGATTAATGCCACTAGCCCATGCTACACCCATTGTTAGAGAAATAATTTGAATCGTTTCCATTACACTCTCATTTTAAGTGATTGAAGTTTATGACAAGTCTAACGTGTTTAGGTTGCATTAGAAAATCATCTTGGCTATTTTTTAGCCTTGACAGCCGTATCTTCTTGTTCTGCATTGCTGCTGGCGGCTTTATTTGTTTCCATAAACGGGATTGCCAGCGCCTGATAAATAGCTTCCGGACAAATAAGCTTAGAAACGGCCTGTGCGATCAACGCTGTAAGCATCAATGGTAATAACATTTCATTGTTTCCGGTCATTTCCATCACAATGACAAACGCGGTGATGGGTGTTTGGACGACACCGGTAAAGTAAGCAACCATCCCCAGTAAAACAATCGTTTCGCCGGGAACCGCGTTAAACCATTGGGCAAAGAATGAGCCTATACCTGCGCCAGTTGCGAGTGAGGGTGCAAAAATTCCGCCAGGGATACCACTTAAATATGATGCGAGTGTCGCGAGCATTTTCATAATGGGGTAACTAGGGTCTAGTTCACCAGAACCCGTTACTAATATCCGTGCTTCATCATAGCCTGTGCCGTAAGAGGTGTTACCTGAAAGGAAACCAATAACAGCAATGCTGAGTCCACAAATGAATGCAATACGTAACGGGAATTTTAAATGCCAGGGGGCTAATTTGCGGGTGCTGTGAACGAGCACAAGACTAAATAAACCACCTAACCCACCGCCCAACACACCACAGACTAAGACGGCAAGCCAGCTTGCGCCTAAGGGTAAGCTAGCATCACTGGTACCGAAATAAGTGTATGGGCCTTGAATAGCAATGGCGGTGATACCCGCAATCACCACGGCAGTTAAAATAGTGCCGCTGGTACGCTGCTCAAATGACCGGCTCATTTCTTCAATTGCAAACACAATGCCTGCAAGAGGGGTGTTGAAAGCGGCGGCGACGCCTGCCGCGCCGCCAGCGAGAATCAAGCCACGATCCATAAAATGCTGTGGAAAGCGGGCTAGATTACCAAGTGAGAACATAATAGCTGCGCCGACGTGAACGGTCGGGCCTTCGCGACCAATCGACGCGCCACCAAGAAGCCCAATTAACGTCAGTAAAATTTTACCAATCGCGATGCGAAGAGAGAGCAACGCTGCTCGCAGCTTGTGGTCGGGCATATTTAATGAGGCAATGGCCTGGGGGATACCACTGCCTTGTGCACCAGGAAAAAAACGCCTTGTTAGCCACGAAATAAGCATCATCAGCAAAGGTGTTAGCAAAAATGGCAGGTACGGGGAAATAGCAATAATTTGTTTAAAATAGCTATGGGTATGTTCACTGGCGATGGCAAATAGAGTCGCTGCAATGCCAACTAAAATGGCGCTAAACCAGAAGACTAACTGTATTTTCCAGGTGGTCGTAGATAACAGCTGATTACGTAGTGTTTGAAGAATTGATAGCACCAATCAGTCCCGATAAATTAGCAAGCATAGAATAGAAGGCGCGCATTTTAGCACTAAGCGCCCATCAGCTCGAATTAGGCAGTGGGGGGCTTTTTGTCCATTGAAATCTAATCAATTTCAAGCAAGAGAACTACTTAAGGATATTCTAATAAAGTAATATGAAATCAATGACTTGACGAAGGATAATAGTTTCTATAGATTAACCCCAGTCAAATAACTGGTTTAGCCCACACCGGAAAGTGAGCAACAGTAACAATAATAAAGACAAAAAATAATAATAAAAATATATAAATGCAGACTCTGCGGCTTCGGCCGCTTTTTTTTGTCAATTTTTAGCCTTTACGTCACCGAATCAATAATAAAATATCGCTAAATTGTCCCGCTGGGCTTCACTCTCAGCCAAGACATGCCTATGATGCGGTTCTTAAATGAAATAAATATTGAGAGCGAGATGAGCACGATTAAAACAGGCATTGTCGGTGGTACAGGCTATACAGGCGTAGAATTACTGCGTTTATTGGCATTACACCCCAATATCCAGCTAGACGTTATCACGTCGCGTGGTGAAGCAGGTACGGCGGTTGCGGATATATTTCCAAGCCTTCGTGGGCATGTCGAACTTGTTTTTACTTCTCCTGATGAAGCCAAGCTGCACGAATGTGATGTGGTCTTCTTCGCGACACCAAACGGTATCGCTATGCAGCACGCACAAGCATTATTAGATGCAGGGGTAAGAGTTATCGATCTCGCTGCAGATTTTAGAATCTCAGATGTTGCAGAGTGGGAACAATGGTATGGCATGACGCACGCAAGCCCAGCACTGATTTCAGACGCGGTTTACGGGTTGCCAGAAGTTAATCGTGAAGCGATTAAATCTGCGCGCCTATTGGCGAATCCCGGTTGCTACCCAACGGCAACTCAGCTTGGATTTTTACCACTAATTGAGAAAAAATTAATTGAAACTACCGGCTTGGTTGCAGACTGTAAGTCGGGAGTCAGTGGCGCGGGACGTTCTGCGAACGTCGGCATCATCATGAGTGAAGTTAATGAAAGTGTTAAGGCATACGGCGTGCCTGGCCATAGACATTTACCAGAAATTCGTCAGGGCTTACAGCAAGCGGCAGGTCAAGATGTTGGGCTAACGTTTGTGCCACACCTTATGCCGATGACAAGAGGGATACATTCAACATTGTATGCAACGTTGTTGAATACAGAGGTTGATTTACAGTCACTCTATGAACAGCGTTATGCGGATGAGCCATTTGTCGATGTATTGCCGGCAGGTAGTCACCCTGAAACAAGAACGGTGCGGGGGGTTAATACTTGCCGTATTGCAGTGCACAGACCTCAAGGGGGTAATATGGTCGTGGTACTGTCTGTCATTGATAATTTGGTTAAAGGTGCGGCAGGTCAAGCAATACAAAACCTGAATATAATGTTTGGCCTCGATGAGAAAACAGGCCTAGAGGGTATTGGTTTATTGCCGTAATGGTTATGATGAAGTGATATGAAGATTGCGCCGCACTTAGTTGTTCATGAACGTGACCCCTTAAAACGAGCTATTTTAGTTGCCTTAGTGGCATTGGCTTTGATTGGTTTCGGTTATCTAATTTATGATTACGGACACTCCCGTTCTGACTACGATTTTGATAGCTTGGTTGAGCAAAATAAGCTTTTACAGGATAAAATTTCACAGATTACGGATGAATTAGAGAAAACTAAGGATGATTTAGTAGCTAGCAAAAGTGGTAATGAAATAAATAAACTGGCTTACAAGGAAGTAGATGCATCGCTACGAAATTTGCAATCTGAAATATTAGAATTAAAAGAAGAAGTTGCTTTTTATAGAAGCATTGTTGCACCACGTGAATCTGAGCGTGGTTTAAGAATACAACGGTTTAATATTAAACAATCTAGCAACGGTTATCGCTATAAATTGGTATTAACCCAAGTAATAAAAAACACAAGAGTGACTAATGGAAATATAATAATGGAGGTAGAAGGTGTACGAAAAGGGAAGGCCGTTAAATTGAATTTGACTGAATTGTCAGCCAAGAAACAAGCGCAGTTAAATTTTCGTTTTAAGTACTTTCAAAGCTTTGAAGGCGATCTAGTTATGCCAAAAGACTTCAAACCAAGCAGAGTGCACATCACAGTATCTTCAAGCCGAGTTAAGCTGAATAAAACATTTGCTTGGCCGAAACAAACGCGAACAGGTTCACTAAAGACTTCTGCACTATGAATATTGAGAAATTAAAAAATATTACTATCATCGTAATGGCTGTTTTATTAGCTTCATTTATTTTCGAGCCGTATGGAAACAAAAATGATGAACCTGAAACTCCACAGCCAGACATAGCAGAAGTCGACTTAGCAGAGCCTGATGTTGCGGTATCCGCAATAGCCGAAACTGAAAAAGTTAAATCCGAAATCATTGAACCAGTATTAGATGAAGCTGATACAGTTAACCTCGAGATCACCGAACCAGTATTAGATGAAGTAGACGCAGCCAAACCAGAAATCGTTGAACCTGGATTAGATGAAATTGACACAGCAAAATCTGAAATCATTGAACCGATATTAGATGAAGTTGACACAGCCAAACCTGGAATCATTGAATCAGCAATTGATAAAGCTGAGACAAACGGCTCAGCACTATCTGAGCCAGAAAGCACTAGCGTTGAAGCAACTGAGTCTAAAATTTCTAAACCTAATGTAACGAAGTCTAATGTTACCCATTTGACAGTTGCGGATGTTTGTACAAAAACATCGAATAAACTGGCAAGCGTTAAATTTCATGAATGTGATATAGGCTTGCAAGATACAGGTGCTAGATCAGTTCAGGGAATACCCATATTGATGAAAGAATATCCGCCAATTCCACCACGCAAATCACTCGCAAAAGTATTGTTGATTGGCGGAATTCATGGTGATGAATATTCGTCTGTTAGCGTAGTGTACAAGTGGTTGAGCAAGCTTGAAAAACATCATTCAGGACTGTTTCATTGGAAAATTGTGCCGCTACTAAACCCAGATGGTCTTCTTAGAAAAGAATCTCAGCGAATGAACGCTAACGGTGTTGATTTGAACAGAAACTTTCCGACCCAGGACTGGGAGCAACAGAGCCAAGATTATTGGATAAATCGTACAGACCGCAATCCGCGGCGTTTTCCTGGGCTTACGCCATTGAGTGAACCAGAATCACGCTGGTTACATGAACAGATCCAGGAATTTAAGCCTGATGCAATTGTTGCGGTGCATGCGCCATACGGCGTGCTTGATTTTGATGGCCCACCGATCGCTCCGAAGCGACTAGGACAGCTATACCTTAATTTACTTGGCGCTTACCCAGGTTCACTTGGAAATTATGCTGGGATCGAACAGAACATTCCTGTGGTGACTATAGAATTGAAACACGCGGGTATTATGCCTTCAACAAAAGAGATATCGAATATATGGGTGGATATGGTGAGCTGGCTAAAGAAAAATACGCCACACACACAAGCCAAGCCTGTACCAGAACTCGTTACACCAGCACCTACATCGAATCAGGCAGGGCCTTCGTAAATAATGCGCCATTGTTGGTCTTGATTACGTTGCCAATAAAGACGCTTGTTATCGACTTTGTTAAAGTTACTGCTCCGATAGTCTTGGTGGAAATAAAACTCAAGCATATTGTCAACACCTGGGTAACGGAAAATGTTGATGTCGCTTAGTGTTACGTTTATATAAGACTTACCTGCATTAACCTGATTTTTTCGATTAGCCCAGTATTTAAAATCTTTTTTTCCGCTGCGAAACTCAGTCTCCGAATAATGAGATAGGTAACGGGTACTGTCTAAGCTTTCCCAGTCTTGCCGCCAATCATGCACCAAGCTTTCAAGCTGCGTTTGTTGCGCAAGCCAGTCACTATGTTCAAGCCAATTAATGTTTCGAGTAATGATAATCGGGCTGTTGCCAACATCTACAAATGAGCGTAGCCGGGTAAAATTTTTATTACTTATAGCAACGCAACCATCGCTCGCAAGGGGAGGGCGGCTGTAAGTGTCTATTGGTGTCCCATGTAACCATATTCCGTGCCCAGTTTTGCCGAGACGATAGTCCCAAGGGTTTGGGTAATTAATAGGGAATGCACCTGTTCCGTAAAAATCAGGAAGTTTTTTATCAGGAATAAATTTAGTGACTTGGTAAACGCCTATTGGTGTTTTTTTATCACCTTCAACTAATTTATCAGCACCTTTTTTACCAATTGAAACATAAAAATCTTTAATGAGTTTAGGTGTTCCTTGTTGGTTTTTAAAAACGTATAGACGTGAGCGATCAAGTTCTACGACAATGACATGTTTAGTTTTGTCAGATAATTTAACGATGCTAGCGGGTACAGCGTTTAAATTAGGTGGCATAGAAAAATGTGATAGACGTTGCCTGGCTTCATCGCGAAACCCATCTACTTGTTTCTTGGATGCGCGCGGGTGTGCGCCAAATTCATTTAGCGGTTGGGTCTTCGCCATTAATAAATCAGCGTAAATGAGTTGCGCTAATTTAAAGTTGGGGTTTTTTTCAACGAGTTTTTCTATGCGCTTTAGTGCTGGGTCGAGTCCTTGTTGGGATAGCTCATCGATAGTCTGTATGAGATCCTCTTCGTATCTATCCTCTGAGTGGAGATCAGTGGCCAAGCCTGAAACGGTAAGGGAAACTGTCACTGAGCCAATTAGCACTCGTGAAATGTTTTTCCATAATTTAATCATGAAGGTACATATTCCTTAAGAATTTGCCAGCTACCATTTACCTTTTCCATGAGTAATGTTTTTACGACAACAGATTGAAAACGATTCGACCGGTAATTTTGATTGAATTTTAAGCGCGCAGTGCGCTCTGAAAGCAATTCAACTTTTGGTGATTGAATAGAAACATTAATAAACGTTGGTTTACGCAAACGAACGCGGCGTTGTTGTTCCCAACTCTGTCTTGATAACCCTTTAGGCGGGTTAAATTTATCAGCGTAAAAGGTGAGGTAAGTTTCAGGATCTTGAGATGACCATGCGTTCGACCAATTCTTTGCGGTGTCAATAATACGTTCAACTTCGGTAGCTTGGCTAGCGTTAACCAATGTTTCAGCCGCTAATTTATCAATGGCGGCTTTTTCTTTTGCTAATTTAGCTGCGGCGAGTTTTTCAGCCTCGAATTTTGCTTTTGCTAATTTAGCCGCGGCGAGTTTTTCAGCCTCGACTTTTTCTTTTGCTAATTTAGCTGCGGCGAGTTTTTCAGCCTCGAATTTTTCTTTTGCTAGTTTAGCTGCGGCGAGTTTTTCAGCCTCGGCTTTTTCTTTCGCTAGTTTAGCTGCGGCGAGTTTTTCAGCCTCGGCTTTTTCTTTCGCTAATTTAGCGGCGGCCTGTTCTCTCGCTAGTATTTCTGCTGAGAGTTTTGCCGCGGCGAGTTTTTCATCCTCGGCTTTTTGTTTTGCTAATTTAGCTGCAGCGAGTTTTTCAGCCTCGGCTTTTTCTTTTGCTAGTTTAGCTGCAGCGAGTTTTTCATCCTCGGCTTTTTGTTTTGCTAATTTAGCTGCGGTGAGTTTTTCAGCCTCAGCTTTTTCTTTCGCTAATTTAGCTGCGGCGAGTTTTTTAGCCTCGGCCCTTTCTTTCGCTAGTTTAGCCGCGGCGAGTTTTTCAGCCTCGGCTTTGTCTTTCGCTAATTTAGCGGCGGCCTGTTCCCTCGCTAGTATTTCTGCTGAGAGTTTTGCCGCGGCAGCTTTTTGCTTCGCTAATCTAGTAGCAGCGAGTTTTTCAGCGGACTCTTTTTCTTTAGCTAACTTAGCCACTGTCAGTTGTGCTACCGCTAACTTTTCAGCATTGGCTTTTGCTAGCGCAACTGCATTGGAGCTAGGAGCGTCAATCTTATCGATCAAGGCAAGCGTAGTTTTAGCTGATTTTTTTTGATTACCCAATTCAAGCGCTTTGTTATACGCATTGATAGCCATTTTTGAATAAATACTGCCCAGGTTGTTATAGGCAGTAGAATAGCTAGGATGTGTATTAAGTGCAGCGTGCAGCGCATCTCGTGCGAGATCATGCTGCCCTTTTTGTGCGTATAAAACCGCCAAATTATTATAGGGCTCAGGCAAAGAGGGGTACTTACGATTAATCAATTGGTAAGTATTTATCGCATCGTCAACACGCCCAATACGTTGTAGGCTAAGGGCTTTAAGAAATAATGCCTGTTGATGTTCGGGCTGCTTTGCCAATAAAGCATTGGAACTTCGTAGCGCTTTTTCATAATGTTGCTTATCGAACAGTTGTTGGGCCTGGTTGATATCTGCTTGAGAGGTAAATGGTAGCCAGAATAATCCGAGCAGGAGTGACAATTTTTTCATTTTATTCAGTATCTTTCCGTTGAACATGATTTTCAATATGCAGTATTCTTGCACAAGCAATAACCATGATGCTAGTCATCCTTTGTGTTTGTTGTGTTCGGAACTAGTTTGCAGTCTTGTTTGAGAGGGCTTGCGGGGGCGAGTAAAAGCGAATATTGTTGAATGCTAGAGTGAGATAGCGGGATAATTTTGACCCGTAATGAGGAGATTTCAGTACGATGATTGGCAGTAAAAAACGTAAATCCATGAATGTTGAGACTTTAATTGGCCAAAATACCCAAATTACAGGCGATTTGCATTTCGCTGGTGGCCTCCATATCGACGGAGTGGTTAAAGGCAGTGTTATTGCCGATGAAGGTTCAGCATCTGTGTTGCGACTAAGTGAACATGGGCGCATAGAAGGTGAGGTTCGAGTACCTACGATTAACTTAAATGGCACGGTAAATGGCGATGTGCATGCAAGCCAAGGTGTTGAATTAGCAAGTAAAGCCCGTGTTAATGGTAATGTTTATTACCAGTTAATCGAGATGTCGATGGGTGCGGAGGTGAATGGCAATTTAGTTCATCAATCTGAAATCCACGAGCCGGTAAATCAAGTAAAAGTAAGTAAAGAACCGGTGATTAGCCCTACAAAGCTTGCTGAAGAATCTTGACTAAAACAGTCAAGTAGTTTGCCCTAATAATTAAGAATCTGCTAATATAGGCCCTATTAAGAGATAATATACCTGGTCTCGGGTGGAGTGCGAAATGACAGATTTAAGCTTTAGCAGTAACGCCGCAAATAAAGTAAAAACCTTGATGAAAGAAGAAGGTAAGGACGATCTGAAGCTGCGCGTGTTTATCACAGGTGGTGGTTGTTCTGGGTTTCAGTATGGGTTTGATTTTGCTGAAGACGTGAATGACGGTGATATCGTGGTAGAAACTGATGGTGTCAGTTTAGTTGTTGATCCAATGAGCATTCAGTATTTGGAAGGCGCCACGGTTGATTATGTTGAGAATTTAGAAGGCGCACGCTTCACAATCAATAACCCTAACGCAACAACAACCTGTGGCTGTGGCTCTTCATTTTCAATCTAAGTTATTGTAAAAGAGATTAAAACAGGCTGCTAACACGTTTTATATCCAAATAATTGTTAGCGAATTTATAATTAATGATGCAATACCCGATTTAAGCTGATTTTTGTTATCCTTGCTTGCCTAATAAGAAAAGTAATCTGGGAATTCCTGAATGAATGAATACTTACCAGGCTTGGAGGGTGTCCCTGCCACCAAGTCAAATATTTCTGATATCGATGGCGAACGTGGCATCCTTTCTTATCGTGGTTACTCGATAGAACAACTTGCTGAACACAGCACCTTTGAAGAAACGACCCTGTTACTTCTTGATGGCATGTTACCCACGGCGAATGAATTGTCAGTTTTTGATGTAGAGCTGCGTCGAAATCGTGTAGTGCAATACCACGTGCGTGAGTTGATGAAGACATTGCCTTCGACCGGCCACCCAATGGAAATGCTGCAAACTGCTGTGGCGAGTTTAGGGATGTTCTATCCCGGTAATGAGTGCCTAACAGGCAGCGATGTTTGTAACGATTTGGGCTATGTGCATCGAATGACCGTCATGATAATTGCCCGGATGGGCACAATCGTCGCGATGTGGGAACACATTCGGAAAGGTTATGATCCGGTTCCACCAAGAGAAGATCTCACATATGCAGAAAATTTCTTGTATATGTTAACGGGCAAAGAACCTGATCCGGAAATGGCACGCATTCTTGATATTTGCTTAATTTTGCATGCAGAACACACTATTAATGCCTCAACGTTTTCGATGTTAGTGAGTGGTTCGACCCTAGCTACGCCAAACAGTGTAATGGCGTCTGCCATCGCGACATTATCAGGGCCACTGCATGGTGGTGCTAATGAACGTGTGCTAGAAATGCTTGATGAAGTTGGTTCGCCCGAAAATGCCAAAGCCTATGTCGAAAATAAACTAAAGAATAAAGAAGTTATATGGGGTATGGGGCATCGCGAATACAAAACCAAAGATCCGCGTGCGACGATTTTGCAAAAACTGGTTAAAGATTTATTAGCGTCACGTGATGGTAATGAAAGCAAAACGTTTGAAACAGCCATGGCGGTTGAAAAAGCAGCTGAAGAAAGGCTGGCAAGCAAAGGTGTTTACGCTAACGTCGATTTTTACTCCGGAATACTTTACCAAGCGATGGGTATCCCTGTTGATCAATTTACTGCTATCTTTGCGATCTCTCGCTCGGCGGGTTGGCTAGCGCATTGGCGTGAGCAGCTTCGAGGTAACCGTATCTTCCGTCCGACTCAAGTCTATACCGGTGAGCCAGCAAGAGATTATATTCCACTGGCTAAACGCTAACAAAAAATTTAAGAAAGCTGGCACGAAGCGTATTCGCAAGAGGTATCATTTTCTGGTTATCTAATTTAAGTCGTGAGTGAAGGGTGTCTGTCTAGACAGAAATCGTATTATGGAAGAACCCCGCCAGGATAAATTCCCCCTAAGACTACAGGCTGGCTGGCACCTGTTACTGATGGGAGATTACTTGGTTTAATTGCGAGCGTTTGTTGGGCTAGCCAAGCAAAGCCGATCGCTTCCATCACATCTGGATCAATGCCGTAATCTTCACTTGAGCGAACCTGTTGTTGCCCGAGCAAGCATTGTAAACGGAACATCAAAGCCGTGTTATGAACGCCACCACCGCAAACAATAATACTTGTTGCCTCGCTGGCATATTGTTGGATCGCCTCACTAATACTAACGGCGCTGAGCTCGCACAAGGTCGCTTGAACATTCTTGCGAATCACTCGTTTATCAAGTCGCTTTAAGCGACGCTCTAACCAACGTAAATTAAATAGTTCGCGCCCAGTGGACTTCGGAGGAGCAAGGTTAAAGAACTTATCGCGTAATAAGCGGGTTAATAAATCATTATGTACCTTACCACTGGCAGCCCATTGGCCAGCGTCGTCATAGGCTTTTTTCAAATGAGTTTGAATATAGGCGTCCATCAATACATTGCCTGGGCCTGTGTCAAAACCAATAACGGGGGCAATAGGATCTGCAGGTAAAAGAGTAATGTTGGCCATGCCGCCAATGTTGAGCACGACTCGAGTTTCTTCATTGACGCGCAACATCGCGTTATGGAACGCCGGCATTAGTGGGGCGCCTTGACCACCAGCGGCGAGATCGCGTCGACGAAAATCAGCGACGGTCGTTATACCGGTTAATTCTGCAAGTGTGTTTGGATCGCCAATTTGTAAACTATAGGGTGTCTCATCGTTGGGTGCATGGCGAATTGTTTGCCCGTGACTACCAATAGCCGACACATCACTTGCGGATAGATTAGCTTCTGCGAGTAAGTTATTAACCGCGTGGGCAGCGTGTTCGGCCCACTGCACATCGGCAATGGCCATACGCTTGATTTCACCGGCTCGGCTTTTGTTGAGCGAGAGCAGTGTGTCGCGTAGCGCTGAAGGGAGGGGGTGGCTACGGCTAGCAATAAGTTTTGGGTAGTGGCTTTCAAATTCAACTAAGGCCACATCAATGCCATCAAGACTCGTGCCTGACATCAAGCCGATAAAACGTTCGGTCACGTTTAATCCTCCTGAACTTATTTTGCCAGTGCTATCTTAGTACGTTTAAGAACATCAAGTTTGGCGAGTAGCGCGCGAGTCTTGTTAAAGAAATCTTGCTTATAGCGTTTATCAATAGCGGTAGCGCTCGGAAGTTTAACCGTAAGTGGGTTGCGGTGCCTACCGTTAACACGAAATTCATAATGTAAATGAGGCCCGGTTGAACGGCCCGTAGAGCCGACATAACCAATTATTTGTCCTTGTTTCACTCTTCCTCGTGCTTTACGGTCGTAGTTAGAAAGGTGTGCATACAAGGTACTGTATTTGCTGCCATGGCGAATAATAACGGTTTTCCCGTAACCACCTTTGCGGGCTCGGTGGATGATTTTACCATCGCCTGTTGCACGAACCGGTGTGCCACGACTGGCTGCATAGTCAACGCCGGTATGTAAACGGGTTCGTTTTAGCGTTGGATGACGACGTTTGCCAAAGCGTGAACTGATACGGCGGAAATCTACAGGGGTTCTTAGAAATGCTTTTCGCATGTTATGCCCTGTAGGCGTGTAGTAATCTGCGCGTTGATTTTTAGCTTGATAACGGACAGCGCGGAATGTTTTGCCTCGGTTAACAAATTCAGCAGCGAGGATATTGCCGTGGTTTATTTTTTCACCATCAAGGTACTGTTCTTCATAAACAATATTAAAGCTATCGCCACGGCGTATATCTAGAGCAAAGTCGATGTCCCAGCCGAAAATGCCTGCCAACTCCATGATCAGGCTTTGTTCTAACCCAGCCTTTTTGGCGTCGAGAAATAAAGAGTCACGAATGGTGCCATTAGCATGTGCAAGATGAATTTCTGCTTCGCGAACTACTTGCTTAGCAGAATATCCTTGCTCAGTTCGTTTTACTTGTAATGATTTAAATTTATTTATTTCGTGCGTTAGGCCAGTAAACTTACCTTCGCTGTTAAATGCCAACTGAATGTGTTGCCCAGGCCGCAAGTTGCGAAGGCCTTTGGTTTTTTTCCCAAGAGCAATAATGTTGTGTACATCGCGTGCACTAATATCATTTCGTGAAAAAATAGCCGCCAATGTATCGCCTTTGCGTACTTTGATTCGTTTTTGGCTTTTTTGTTTAGTCACAACGGGTGTTGGCGTTGCATGTTGTTGAACTGGTGCAAGCGACGCGATTCGTGGGTCTGCTTTATATAAGGGTAGCTTTAACTGCTGAATAGTTTGCTTAGAACCGATTACGTCACTATTAGCAGTTGAGATTTGAGTACTTGCGTTACTGAAATCGATTGTTGAAAGCACAACAACCCCTACCAACAGAGAAAACGAGGCAATGACGATCTGGCGTCTTTTAGTGAGTTTGACGAACTTACTGTTCGTGGACTCGCGTAACCTATAGTCACGCTTGATAAGTGAGCGATAATTCACGGATTTCATTAGTTTTTTATATTCCCTAGAAAGATAGCGTTAATCTGCCGATGGGTCAATACCCTATCTATATATAGTTGAAGTGGCATAAAGAGATGTGATCTGCGTCACAAGCTCAGGCTGTGATACCCTTGCGCCACAAAAAAATGAATTACTTCGAGGTTGGAATGACAGCAGTAGCCGATGCACTCGCCACTATAAAGCGCGGAGCGGATGAAATTTTAGTGGAAAAAGAACTGGTTGAGCGCCTGGAATCAGGCAAACCAATGCGGATTAAAGCGGGTTTTGACCCCACCGCACCAGATTTACATCTTGGCCACACCGTATTGATAAATAAGTTGCGCCAGTTTCAAGATCTGGGGCATGAAGTCATGTTTTTGATTGGTGACTTTACGGGCATGATTGGCGATCCAACCGGTAAAAGCGCAACACGTCCTCCACTTACCCGTGACGATGTAATTGAAAATGCTAAAAGCTACGAACAACAAATTTTTAAAATACTGGATCCTGAAAAAACCTTGGTCATGTTCAATTCCAGCTGGATGAATGCCATGGACGTCAGTGAATTAATTCAATTGGCATCAAAACACACCGTAGCGCGTATGTTGGAACGTGATGATTTTAATAAGCGTTACAACAATGGCCAACCGATTGCGATTCATGAATTTCTATACCCTTTAATACAAGGCTACGACTCGGTGGCGATGAAAGCTGATGTTGAATTAGGTGGTACCGATCAAAAATTTAATTTGTTAGTTGGCCGACAGTTGCAAGAAACATTTGGGCAGAAGCCCCAAGTCGTTTTAACTATGCCGATCCTTGAAGGGTTGGATGGTGTACAGAAAATGTCCAAATCACTTAACAACTACATCGGTATCAGCGATGCACCGGATGAGATGTTTGGTAAATTGATGTCGATTTCGGATGATTTAATGTGGCGTTATTTTGAGTTGCTGAGCTTCCGACCATTAACAGAGATTGAACAATTCAAAACGGATATTGAGCAAGGCAAGAATCCGCGCGATATAAAATTTTTACTGGCGGAAGAAATTATTGAGCGCTTTCATGATCGCGCAGCGGCAGATAAAGCACGTGATAATTTTATTTCGCGTTTTCAAAAAGGGGTTGTCCCGGACGAAATGCCTGAATTTAGTTTTTCATCAGATACGCCTGTAGCTAATATGCTTAAAGATGCTGAGTTGGTTAAAAGCACGTCTGAAGCGATGCGGATGATTAAACAAGGCGCAGTAAAAGTAGACGGTGAAAAAATTATTGATAGCAAGCAAGTCTTCGCTAATGGTAAAGCTTATGTCTTTCAAGTGGGTAAACGTCGTTTTGCAAGGCTAAATATAAACTGAATACTTTCTGAGTTGATACATAATATTTTTAAAAGAAGATGTTAGCTCACAACCGTTTTAAATAGTTTAATTAAGTTAATCTTATAAGGATTAAGCCTGCCTTTGCTATTATGTTGAACGACCAGTAAAAACAGACAATTCTAGTCGTTGAGTAGTGGTACTATTCATGACAACACTTGAACTAACCAGAATTACTCATCAACCCTATCATGGGTACTTTAAACACCAAAATAAAAACTAACTGCTTATCCATAACAAGTTACTTGAGAAATATAACGGTTTTTTTCAGTCGGGAAACAAGGTTAGTTTGTACTGAGTGAGGCGAATCTTGAGCGTCTGGTGTTGGTCGCTAATGCTAAAACGTTTTGTTGATGACACTAAACGTAACCTTACAGAAACTAAGAGTAGCGTATTGATCAAACACACTGGGATAATTACGTTATTTTTTTTGTGTTAGATTTACGATGGTGGTTTGGATACTATTATTGATCGATTGGCGAAAAATCAAGATTCATAAGAAAGCCCTGCTAACCTAGGCGGGCACTTTTCCTTTCAGCAGGTTAACATTGAATAAGTCGTAATTATCGACTAGGTATTAAAGTACTGTTTTCTTTTGAGTTTAAAAAGTTATTCGTCAAAGCTTGTATGTCGTACATTCGAGTCAATGAGGGTTATGTTAGAAAGAACAGCTTTTTTTGGTAAAGAATATAAGGATTAAGTTTTTTTAATACGCTGTGGGTAATCAATTCAAAATTTTGTGTGCTGTGGTTGGATTGTTTTTTATAAATCTGGCCTTTGCTGTTGACAATAGTGTCGTCAAAGTGGGTGTTTTTAACAACAAGCCGATCGTCTTTCAAGAACAGGAAAGTTATCCGAGCGGGTTAGCAATTGATGTGCTTGAAGATATCGCTGATAAGGAAAATTGGCAGATTGAGTATGTTCACGGTTCATGGGGCGACGTTTATTCTAAGTTAGAACAGAACAAAATCGACATCTTGGTTGGTATTGCTTACAGCAAAGAACGCGCAAAAAATTTCCACTATACAAAACAAACCTTGGTAAGTAATTGGGGAATGGTCAGTCGTAGGCCAGGTGTTGATATCAGCGCTATTCCCGACTTGCAAAACAAGCGTATTGCATTGATGAAGGGCAGTATTCACAGCAAGGTCTTTATGCGTTTGCTTGAGCAGTTCAACATCCCTTATCAGAAAATAGCAGTAAAAGATTACCATGAAGTGATGCGTGCGGTTGAAGATGGAAGAGCCGATGCCGGAGTGATTAACCGTCTTTTTAGCATAAAAAATGCGAGTGATTATGATTTGGTTGGCACTTCAATTATGTTTAACCCAGTCGAAGTTAAATATGCTTCATCGAAGAAGCGTAACTCAAATTTGCTGCAGGTGATCGATAGCCATTTGGCTATTCAAAAAAAGGATAAACAGTCGACGTACCACCAATTAATTGCACGTTGGCTTACCAGTTCAAAAAATCAGCAGTTCCCCGTTTGGCTAACAGGCGCTATCGCATTAATAATTGGTGCGTTATTAATAGTTTTTGCCTTTAATGTTTTTTTGCAACGACAGGTGGCGATTCGAACAGCAGCACTTGCCGACAAAGCTAAAGAATTAGAGCAAGAAAATGCGGAGCGGAGCAAGATAGAAGCGGCATTAAGGGACAGTGAAAGTCATTTCAAGAGTCTAGTTGAAACAGCTAGCGCTATCCCTTGGGAGCTAGACATAAAAACCGAACAATTCACATATGTGGGGCCGCAAGCTACAAAGTTACTGGGTTACCCGATTGAGCAGTGGTATGAGAAAGGTTTTTGGGAGTCCCATATTCATGAAGAAGATAGAGAGGATGCGGTTAATTATTGTTTAGCTAAGACAGAGGGTCTAGTTAACCATGACTTCGAATACCGAATGTATACAGCAAGCGAAGAAATTATTTGGGTACGTGACTATGTCAATGTTGTGTCTGATACAGAAGGTCTTATTGGGTTAAAGGGCTTCATGTTTGATATAACAGCTGCTAAGCAAGCAGAATTGGAATTATTTCGTCATCGTGAAGAGCTTGAAGAGCTTGTTAAGGAACGCACGGAAGCACTTTCTAAAGCAAAAAACGATGCTGATGTTGCCAGTCGAGCCAAGTCTGAATTTCTTTCGCGAATGAGCCATGAGCTAAGAACACCACTAAATGTGATTATGGGTTATTCAAATATCGCAGGGCGTTTATCGGATAATGAAGACGTTAATAAACATTTAAAAGAAATTAATGTTGCATCTAATCACTTGTTTGAACTTATTAAAGATGTGATGGACCTTTCCCGCATTGAAACAGATGATTTACAAATAAACATTACAAAAGTGAATCTAAGAGAAGTTATTGAAGAGTCGGAGAAATTTCTCGACAAGGATGCAACGAAAAATAAGATCACCATGTCTTTGTTTGACTGTCAGGATGATGTCTACGTGTTGGCAGACGGACTTCGTTTAAAAGAAGTTATTATTAATCTATTATCGAATGCTATTAAATATAATCATAAGAACGGAAAAGTAGATATTCAGTGTCACTATATAGATAGCGACAACTTGCGTATCGAAGTCATTGATACGGGTAAAGGCCTTGATGAGGAGCAGATAAAACATTTATTTGAACCCTTCTCGAGATTAGGTGCTGAATATACGGATGTTGAAGGGACTGGGGTGGGCTTAGTTATAGCAAAATCCTTAGTAGAGCGAATGAATGGAACATTGGCCGTGTCGAGTACAGTTCGTAAGGGAAGTTGCTTTGCGATAACAATACCCTTGTTCAAAGAAAGTGACAATTAATGGCAAATGCCCAGACTTAATCTATGATTAAACTATGTTAAACACCTAAACTGATGTTAATTTAGGTTTTGACAATGAACTTAACTTAACTAACTATGTATGCAGTCTCTCAGTGTGTGGGAACTATAAGGTAGGCAGTTGGCGGGTAGAACAATAATTAAGCCTGGTTGATATGCAGGGAACCATCTTATGAGTAATATTTTAATTGCCGATGATAATGAACATAACCGCTACATAGCGCGTTACTTGCTTGAAGATGCAGGCCATCAGATAGAACAAGCTGAAAATGGCAATGACGCGGTGAAACTCGCTCAAAAAGGTAACTTTGATTTAGTGCTCATGGATATCCAAATGCCAGGTATGGATGGCATTACAGCGACTAAACATCTTAAGTCAGAAGGGTTCAATGTACCCATAGTGGCTTTAACAGCGAAAGCAATGCGTGGCGATAAAGAAGAAATCCTAGCGGCAGGTTGTGACGGGTATATTTCAAAGCCATTTGAAGTGGATGCATTTGTATCGGAAGTTGAAAAATACATCTGTTAGTTGGCTGGCTTGAGCAAATCGAAATCATGCATTAATACCATAACCGCTTCAATCAAACTTCATTCAATTTTTATAAAATCCTCCAATATAAGCCCTTTTTAATACACCGTTATTAATCAATAAGTTAAATTCATTTTTTATTGTTAGAAAACAATAGTAAAAATAATTAGCACTATCGTCAAAATAAGTGTTGACGCGCCTCATGGCGTGCGTATAATGCGCCGCTCACTTAGGGACACAGCGAGTGACAAGCCCAGCAAAAACGCGGGTTTGGGTCATTTAGGGATTGAATGCCAACAGGTTACTCTGTATAGTAACCGCCCTTGTCGGACGCACTCCGACAGTAGCTCTTTAACAATTAGATCAAAGTAATTTGTGTGGGCGCTTGCGTCGTAGATGGTTTTCACCATGAATCGATGTAAGCAACCAACCAAGTCAAACCTAAGTAATTTTTGTAATTAGTTAGTTAGT
>Ga0316207_10000562_pt1 | contig 57162 bp, 44 predicted proteins | sample 6weekpyrite_MG_FD_204943 | JGI IMG/M metagenome (GOLD analysis project Ga0316207, IMG submission 204943) | Microbial mat bacterial communities from mineral coupon in-situ incubated in ocean water Damariscotta River, Maine, United States -... | ecosystem: Environmental > Aquatic > Marine >...
CTACCGCTTACGATTCATCGAGTATTAAGGTTTTAAAAGGCCTGGAAGCTGTTAGGAAGCGCCCAGGTATGTATATTGGTGACACGGATGATGGCACTGGTTTGCATCACATGGTGTTTGAAGTTGTCGATAACTCAATTGATGAAGCTTTAGCGGGTCACTGCTCTGAAATTAATGTTCAAATACACAATGATGGTTCAGTATCTGTAAGTGATAATGGCCGTGGTATCCCTGTTGATATTCATGAAGAAGAGGGTGTTTCGGCTGCTGAAGTTATTATGACCGTTTTACATGCGGGTGGTAAATTTGATGATAACTCATATAAAGTTTCCGGTGGTTTGCATGGTGTAGGTGTTTCAGTAGTAAATGCGCTTTCAGATAAGCTTATATTAACAATCCATCGTAATGGTCAAATTCATCAACAGGAATATCATCTAGGCGAACCTGTAAATCCAGTATCTATTATTGGTGAGACAAAAAACACCGGTACTGAATTACGTTTTTGGGCTTCGGAAAAAACATTTACTAATATTGAATATCATTACGATATTTTGGCTAAGCGCCTTCGAGAGTTATCGTTTCTGAATTCTGGCGTACGAATTGTGCTTACGGATAAACGTGCCGATGATAAAAAGGATATTTTCGAATATGAAGGAGGCATCAGCTCATTTGTAGAGCATTTAAATAGAAATAAAACACCTTTACATGAACAGGTTTTGCATTTTAACTGGCAAAATGACGAGGGTTTGGGTGTAGAAATAGCAATGCAGTGGAATGATTCTTATCAGGAAAATATATTTTGTTTTACCAATAATATTCCTCAAAGGGATGGTGGTACCCATATGGCAGGTTTCAGGGCTTCTCTTACCCGTAGTCTGAATCAATATATGGAGAAAGAAGGTGTAGCAAAAAAGAATAAAGTAAGCACCACAGGGGATGATGCCCGAGAAGGTTTAACAGCGGTGTTATCAGTTAAAGTACCAGATCCCAAGTTTTCATCTCAGACAAAAGATAAATTAGTTTCATCTGAGGTGAAAACAGCTGTTGAAGCAGCAATGAATGAAAAGTTCCAGGAATTCTTAATTGAAAGACCTGGAGATGCCCGGGCAATTACACAAAAAATAGTGGAAGCAGCTAGAGCGCGTGAAGCTGCGCGTAAAGCTCGGGAAATGACCCGTCGTAAAGGTGCATTAGATATTGCGGGTTTACCGGGAAAACTGGCTGATTGCCAGGAAAAAGACCCTGCCCTTTCTGAATTATATTTAGTGGAAGGGGACTCTGCGGGCGGATCCGCGAAACAGGGCCGAGATCGTAAAACACAGGCGATACTTCCCCTTAAAGGTAAGATCCTCAATGTGGAAAAAGCACGTTTTGATAAAATGCTGCAATCTGCAGAAGTGGGTACTTTAATTACTGCATTAGGTTGTGGGATTGGCAAGGATGAATATAACCCGGAAAAAATGCGTTACCATCGTGTCATTATCATGACCGATGCAGATGTGGATGGATCTCACATTAGAACATTGCTACTCACTTTCTTTTATCGTCAGGTTCCAGAGTTAATTGAGCGTGGTTATATCTATATAGCCCAGCCTCCTCTATATAAAGTTAAAAAGGGCAAACAGGAGCGTTATGTCAAAGATGACCAGGAATTAAATAGTTATCTTTTAACACTGGCACTTTCAAATGCGCATTTACATGTACAGAAAGACACCCCAGCAATTTCTGATACTGCTTTGGAAGAACTGATTAAATCTTATATTTCAGTACAGAATGTGATTACTCGCTTATCCCGTAGATATGAAGAAAGCATTCTTATACAAATACCTAAAATGCCAGCATTTCAGAAAGCAGACTTAAATGATTCACATAAAACCCAAGAATATTTAGATAAATTATTGATTCTACTTAATAATTCTAAACCGTCAGGTGTTGAGTATTCAGTTAATTCTAATCAGTTAGAAGATGCTGATTATGCTCAACTGGAAATTACTAAGATCGTTCATGGTTTAGATCATGTAACTACTTTTACGGCTGATTTTTTTGAAAGTCCTGAATATATGCTAATGACGGAGTTATATCAAAAACTCGAGGGTCTATTTACTGGAGGTTCTTATATTCAAAGGGGTGAAAAAACCCAAACAGTAAAAGATATAAGCGATGTTAAAAACTGGTTATTTGATGAAGCTCGTAAAGGCTTAAATATACAACGCTATAAGGGGCTGGGTGAAATGAATCCCGATCAATTATGGGAAACGACCATGAATCCCGAAACACGTCGTATGTTACAGGTGTGTATTGAAGATGCGATTGCGGCAGATGAAGTATTTACCACATTAATGGGGGATCAAGTAGAACCTCGACGTGACTTTATTGAAGCTAACGCTTTATCAGCCATGAACATTGATACTTGATCCTTTTCTCATTAATTTATGAATAACATTAAAAAGTAAACTAATAAGTCAAGTTTTGCTTACTACTTTTCTGTGATGATAGGGATTCACGGGATTGAATCATAACCAAACGTAGTGCATCCAGGTATGGAACAACACCATTTGCTATCATTATTTTTCGACCTTTACGACTATGGGCGAATTTAATGAAATCTTTGATTTGTGGCAAATTTTCACTGTTAGGGTTATAGGTAATATATAAAGGACGGTATAAAACATAATGACCGCTCTTGATTGCCGCATAGTTTGGTTGTTTGTTGTTTAAACTAAGTATTTTAACATTACGCAAGCGAGCACTGCTTACCCCTGTTATTGCTATCGCATCTACATCATTTTCTACAGCTTTTTCCAAAGGACCACTTGATTTAAACTCCTTTGTTGCAGGAAAGTCATATGTGTTGTCTGAGAAAATAATTGTTCGAATTGTATAACCCACACCAGAAATTTTTCCTTTACGTGTAAATAGTTTTATCGGTTTATCTTCACCACCCAGTTCTTTCCAGTTTACGATTTTACCCGAGTAAATGTTTTTGACCTGACCGAGTGAAAGGTTATTCACAGGATTATTCTTATGAGTGATTATTGCTAATGCATCCCAGGCAACAGGTTCAAAACCAACTTTTTTTTCTAATTCATCATTTGGTAAATGAAAACGGCAAGAACCACCTAAATCAGCAAGATTATTAGCCACATCTCTAATACCTCGAGTAGCTCCTCCACCCTGGAGATTGATTTCAACTTTTTTAGATTTTAGATATTCGGCCGCTAATTTGGTCATATAAGATTTTTTACTTATACCACAACCAACCCAGTTAAGAGTTTCAGCTTGAACAATAATGTAAGAAAAAAACAGGAAAAAAACAGTAAAGCCTTGAAAAATAGTACGTTTCACAGTGATTATTACCTCAAAAATATATAAATCACATTATAATGATGTCCTATCAATTGATGGTTTAATACTAACTTATATCAATCAATAAACATATAGATATAAATCTATACCAAATTAAATGAGTTAATAGATAGAATACCTAAACTGATTATAGACTATTAGAAATAGAATTCTCATAGAATTAGCTAAACAATAGTTAAACTTATAAATCAACTATCTATATAGATATCTACTTGTATCAGAGTGTTAAACAAACGTTAAAGTTTCATTTTTCACTTGTCCAGGCAAATTCTGAAAACTGTTTATCCAGGGGGGTATTTGCTAAATGATTAGTAAAGTTACTCAGCATTTTTTGAGATATGCCGACTAATATATCTAATACCTGACTTGATTCATAACCAGAACTTAAGAAGGCCTGTAGCTCATCATCATTTACCCATCCTCGTTTAGCAACAAGTTACCTGGTAAAATGACGTAACGCCTCAAGTTTTTTATCATTTAGAGGCTGATCATTGCGAATTGCTTGAATCACATCTGAGTTAACATTTTGCATTCCAGCAATTGTTGAATGGGCTGCTACGCAATAATTACATTCATGAAAATGACTAACAGTAAGTAAAACGATTTGTTGCTCTGTAGCAGTAAGGCTAGATTTAGAAAAAATATCAGCTATAGATAAATATGCATTTATAACTGAAGGAGAATTAGCCATAACACCAATTAAATTAGGTATAAAACCAAAGTTAGACTGGGTCTGTTGAAGTTCTGTTATTGAAGCGGATGGCGCTGTATCTATAGTTAAAACAGGAAATATAGACATTTTAATCTCATTATTGAACGATAGTTCAATAATGTTAAAGGTTATTGAGTGATTATTCAACTATGTTATTATTAAAATTTGTTTATATTTCAGAGAATAAGTTATGGCAAGGCCTCAAAAATTTAATCAAGAGATGGTGCTAGATAGTGCAATGCAGCTGTTTTGGCGTAAAGGTTATGCAAACACATCTATGAAAGATCTGACTAAGGTAACAAAGCTACAGCCAGGTAGTCTATATGGAGCATTTGAAAGTAAGAGAAACCTGTTTTTATTGTCATTAGATTATTATTTTGAAAATTTATACGCATCTGTGAGAATTATTCTCGAATCAAATGAGGCTCCATTAAAACGAATACGGCTATTTTTTAATTATATTCTGAACCAGAAAAATGAAGATAAAGAGTTAAAGAGTTGTATGCTAGTTAATACTTTACTTGAGATACCACCTGATGATCTTGAAATTAATCATCGTGTCCGTTCTATGTTTTCAAACATAGAGGAAGAAATAAGCGGTGTATTAGAACTGGCTCGACAAAATGGTTCTCTTATCGATGGTGGTCGGCCTGAATCTATAGCTAAAATGTTGATGAGTGGTATATTTGGCTTACAGGTATATAATCGAATGAAAACAGATGAGGATGCCTTAGTTCAAATTGTTAATAATTTACTGGCAAATATAGAGAAATCAGAAGCTACATCAAAGCTGTACATAGACTAGATTCATATTAAAAATACGTTGATGAATATGAAATTGTAAGAATGTACATAAATAAAATATTATTATTCAATATATTAGATTATTCCAATATAATTAACCAAATATGATTTAATATATTAAAAAAGATTAATATTGTCTAATTAACCACATGATAACGATATCTAAAACATGAATAATATTTTGCTAAATATAAGTCGTCTACCAGAATTTACCCAAATAAATATAAGTGATATAGAGCCAACTATATCTAAAATAATTGAAGAAAATGAAAAAACATTATCGTTATATTTAGAAAATGAAAGTTCACCAAAGTGGGAGAGCTTAATTTCAGAATTAGAAAAAATGGAAAACTTATTATCTAGAGCATGGTCACCTGTTAGTCATCTAAACTCTGTAATGAATTCCACAGAATTAAGAAAAGCACATGATAATTGCTTACCTAAACTAAGTGCTTATTCTACAGAACAATCTCAAAATTTAAATCTATATAATGCTTATTACAACATCAGGAATAATAAGACATTTGGTGACTTAGATTTGGCAAATAAAAGAGTGATAGAAAATGAATTGTTGAAATTTAAGTTAAATGGCATTGCTCTATCAGATGAGAAGAAGAAAATCTTCAAAGAAATAAAAGCCAGTTTATCAAAACTAAAATCAAAATATGAACAAAATGTTTTAGATGCAACACAAGCATTTAAAATACATATTCAAGATAAGTCACAGTTAGCGGGTTTACCAGATTATGTAAGAGAAATGGCAACACAAGCTGCAAAGGAGGAAGATTTAGAAGGCTGGTTATTTACCCTGGATGCTCCGTCTTATATATCTGTAATGACTTATTCAGAGATTAGAAAATTTCGTGAGGAAATGTACGTTGCATTTACAACTCGTGCTTCGAATAAAGGACCAAATGCTGGTGAATTTGATAATACTAAAATAATGGAAGATATCCTTTCAGCAAGGAAAAAACTTGCCGATATTTTAGAATTTAGTAATTATGCAGAAATGTCAATTGCAAATAAAATGGCAGACAAAACACAGGAAGTTCTAGAATTTCTTAATCTTTTAGTTGAAAAGTCTAAACCACAGGCAGATAAAGAAATTATTATTCTTAAAAAATATGCTAAAAAAGAATGTGGAATAATAAACCTTGAAGCATGGGATATTATGTATGTTTCAGAAAAGTTAAAACAAAAAGAATATGGTATTAGCCAGGAAGAACTTAAACCCTATTTTCCAGCACCAAATGTTATTAATGGTTTATTTGAAATTGTAAATAGGTTATATGGGATAAAAATAGAAGAGAAAAAGGAAGTCGATATCTGGCATAAAGATGTAAAATTTTATCAAATAGAAGATGAAAAAGGTAACATACGGGGACAATTTTATTTAGATCTATATGCGAGAAATAATAAAAGAGGTGGAGCATGGATGGACGAATGTGTAAACAGGATGGTATGCGATGATGAGGTGCAAGTACCTGTTGCATATTTAACATGCAATTTAACAGCGCCGATTGGAAATAAACCTGCCTTACTAAATCATAATGAAGTCATTACCTTATTTCATGAATTTGGTCATGGATTACAGCATATGTTGACCAGGGTAGACCCCTTATTTGTTTCTGGAATAAGTGGGGTTGAATGGGATGCAGTTGAACTCCCTAGTCAGTTTATGGAAAATTGGTGTTGGGAGAAAGAAGGATTAGAATTAATATCAGGTCATGTCGATAGTGGTGAAGTATTACCTGAAAATTTATACAAAAGGTTGATTAAGGCTAAAAACTACCAATCAGCTATGATGATGGTGAGACAATTAGAGTTTGCTCTATTTGATTTTCGTTTACATATGGAATTTGATACAGAAGATTTTAAAGGAGTACAAGGTCTACTTGATGAAGTAAGGCAGAATGTGGCAGTTATAATACCTCCTGAAATAAATCAGTTTCAACATGCTTTCACACATATTTTCGCCGGTGGATATGCAGCGGGCTACTATAGTTATAAATGGGCTGAAGTTTTGTCAGCAGATGCATTTTCAAAATTTGAAGACAAGGGAATATTTGATTGTGAAACTGGAAGGGAGTTTTTAACGTGTATTCTTGAAACTGGAGGTTCAGATAAGTCTATGAATTTGTTTAGGCGATTTAGAGGACGTAAACCGAATACGAATGCTTTGTTAAAACACAGTGGACTATTATAAATGATAATTAAAATGAATTTATAATCTAATTAATATGAAAAAATTAAATAGTTTTTGGTCAAAATTGGGTAACTTGTAGATATGTGTACAGATCAAACTGATAAAATAAACAACGTATTTATACAAACTAACATAAGCAGTGGATTATAGATAAACCTAAAATGATATATTCGTTCTGTGGTATAGCTGATATATAGAGTCAATATCAAACAAATGACGGTATAACTTAGGAAAAATATATATTAATGAAATTATTGTGCTTCGAAAGTAAATAACACTTACAAAATTTCTAATTAAACATGATTTATAGAATTTATAAATGAAATACAGAATTATACTTATCTTTATAATGATAATAACTTTGCAGTATTTATCAGCTTGTTCGCTATCTATTGGTAACTTTTCCGAAAATATTAATAGAGCAGTTAAAGCAAATAATGACCCACAAACAGTTATGCAAGGGTTACCTACATATTTGATCCTTTTAGATGGTTTAATTGAAAGTGATCCATTTGATGAAGATATGCTGATTGCATCATCTCGATTAATTAATGCCTATACAGCTCTACTGGGATCTGAACTTGAAAAGCTGGGTGAAGACTTAAATGATAATAAGAATGAATATCAAAAGAAAAAGATAAAACAGCAACTTAAAAAGCTAACCTTAAAGGCATTACAACGTGCCGCTGAAGCTAACTGTTTGCATGAAGAATATCTGTGTAACCTGACCACTATAAAATATAAAGAATTTGAACAACGTCTAAAGAAAATTGATGAAGATGATATAGCTATGTTGTATAGCCTCGGTACTGCATGGGCTACATGGCTTCAGACAAATAGTGATGACTGGAATGCGATGGCACAATTACCCCAGGTAAAGTTAATTATGGAAACTGTAAATATAATAGATGAAAAATGGGATAATGCGGGTGCACATATGTATTTAGGAGTTCTGAATAGTTTATTACCCGCCAATTTAGGGGGTAAGCCTGAACAGGGTAAAAAGAATTTTGAAGCAGCGATAAAACTTACACAGGGTAAAAATCTAATGGCGAAGGTGTTATTTGCAGAATATTATGCACGACTAACATTTAATAAAGTTTTGCATCAACAATTGATAACTGATGTATTAGGTTTTAAAGAATCACCCCATGAATTTGTATTAATAAATACTCTAGCAATAGAAAAAGCTAAAGCACTGCAATTAAGTGCTGAAGATTATTTTTAAAAGCGGATTTGAACTTGTGAATACAACAAAAATATTAACATTTATATTAAGTCTGTTTTTAGTTACATCATTACAGGCGAAAACTTTTAAAATAGCTACTTCTGCACCGGATGGTTCATTCTGGATGAATCAAATGCGAGCAGGTGCTAAAGAAGTTAAGAAGAAAACACAAGGGCGGGTAAAATTTAAATATTATCCGGGTGGTGTAATGGGTTCAGAAGACGTAGCTCTAAAAAAGATACGCATACGACAATTGCATGGAGTTGCCGTTTCAAATGGTACACTAGCTGGTTTCTATGCAGATAGTCAGATTTATACCTTGCCAATGTTATTTAATACATTCGAAGAAGTTGATTATGTTCGTGAAGTAATAGATAAAAAAATTATCGATGGCCTTGATAAGGGAGGTATGATCAGTTTTGGTATATCTGAAGGTGGATTTGCTTATGCTATGTCTACGAATCCCATAAAGAAAACAATAGATCTGAATAATCATAAAGTATGGACACCAACAAACAATAAATCTGCAGAAATAACCTTAAAATCTTTTGGCATAACACCTATACCATTAAACATTGGTGACGTTTTAGCGGGATTACAAACTAATTTAATAGATACTGTGGCAATATCCCCTATTGTAGCAATAGCTTTACAATGGCATACACAAATAAAATATATTACAGATGTTCCATTAACATACCTGTATGCAACATTACTGTTAGATAAAAAAGCATTTAATAAAATCAGTTTGGAAGATCAGAAAATAGTTAAGGAAATAATGAAAAATGTATTTAAACGTATTGATGAACAGAATCGTAAAGATAATATCTCTGCATTTATTGCACTAGCTAATCAGGGAATTAAAATTATATCACCCGATCGTGATTCATTAAAAGCCTGGTATAAAAATGGAGAGTTGGCGCGTGAATCAATAAAAACTCGGGGTGTTTTATCAGAAGACGCTTATAATGAAATTCACGTTTTACTAAATAACTATAGAAATAAACAAGAGATATTAGGTGCGGCAAGATAATAATTTACAATATAAGTTTGTTATTTGGTTAAATCGAATAGAAGACATAATTGTAACTACTCTTCTTTCATCTATATTGCTCTTTGCTATAGTGCAGATACTATTAAGAAATTTATTTGATAGTGGATTCATCTGGGGTGATAGTCTTTTACGTATATTGGTACTTTGGCTAGGTCTGGCCGGAGCAATATTGGCATGTAGAAAGGATAAGCAAATAAGTATTGATGTGCTGTACCAATTTGTACCAGATAAATATAAATTAATTATTCAAAAAATTAGTTTTCTTTTTGCAGCGGTAATCTGCATGACTATAAGTTATTACAGTTTATTGTTTGTTATTATTGAATACCAGGATGCTACCATTGCTTTTGAAAAAATACCTGCCTGGATAACAGAGTCAATTATTCCCTTTGGATTTAGTGTAATGGGTTTAAAATATTTTGTTAAAATATTAAATAAAAATAAATCATGATTACTATATTGGTGGTATTAGTTTTAATAATACTAGCCTTACTAGGTGCCCCACTGTTTTCAATAATTGCAGCGGGTGCTTTATATGGTTTTTATTCAGCAGATATAGATTTAATGGTCATAGGTATTGAACTATATCGAATTGCTGAAACGCCATTATTAATGGCACTTCCCCTGTTTACGCTTACTGGTTATATTTTAAGTGAAAGTAATACATCCCAAAGAATGCTTGATCTTATACAATCCATGGTTGGCTGGATGCCTGGTGGGCTAATTATATTTGCATTTATTTTTAGTGCATTATTTACCGCATTTACCGGGGCTTCTGGTGTTACGATAGTTGCCTTAGGTGCATTGTTTTATCCTGCTTTTATTAAAGCGGGTTATACAGATAAATTTAGTCTGGGAATGGTAACCTCATCCGGTAGTCTTGGTTTATTAATAGCACCTTCTTTACCATTAATACTATATGGCATAATTGCACAACAAATGGATTTGGATGTACATTTTTCAATTAATGATTTATTTATTGCAGGGTTGTTACCTGCAGCACTAATGGTTATTGCGTTGTCAATTTATGTGATAATAAAAAATCAGCATTTTAAAATTCAAACAGTAGAATTTGATAAAGATAAATTATTAAAAGCTATATGGGCGATGCGTTGGGAAATACCAATGCCAATTTTACTTATGATTGGTATATATTCTGGATATTTTGCCATTTCTGAAGCAGCAGCCGTAGTTGCATTATATATTCTCATTATAGAAACCTTAATTTATAAAGAGGTGTCATTCTCAAAGCTTATAGATGTTGTACGAGAATCTATGGCTATGGTAGGTAGTATTCTTTTAATATTAGCAGTGTCTTTAGCACTAACAAATGTATTTATAGATGCAGAAATACCTGCGCAATTATTTTCTATGGTTCAGGAAAATGTAGATAGTAAAATAAGTTTTTTAATATTACTTAATTTATTTTTATTATTTGTTGGTGCTATTCTGGATATATTTTCTGCACTGGTAATAATAGTACCACTAATATTACCAGTAGCGATTAGCTTTGGAATACATCCGGTACACTTGGGTATAATTTTTCTTGCTAATATGCAGATAGGCTATCTTACACCTCCGGTAGGTATTAATTTATTTATATCCAGTTACAGATTTAAGAAACCAATTGCAGATGTTTATAAAGCCAGCTATCCATTCATGCTTGTTTTGTTCGTAGTATTGATAATAATTACTTATATACCTGCATTAAGTTTGTATTTTATTTAAATTTTAATCAGCTTATAAAGCAAAAATAAAATTAATTGAAAATCCGTATAACACCTGGATTCTTATTCTTATAAGCTGGCATTGTCATTCCAGCTTGGGCATTAATATAAGTCGGATCTGTGACTACAAAACGTTTTCCATTAACGTTAATTGCATCGCCACCTACATTGTCACTAAAATGGACAGCAGTAGCGATATGGCCAGGGAAGTCGAGCCCTACAACCTGTAAACCAAGTAAATGATGAACTATCCAAGCAAAGAAAACTGAGCGATCTTCACAATCAGAATATGGGTAATGTAATGTTTCTTCAGGAAAAAGGTAATTTTCTAATCCAAATTGTTGTTCATCAGTTTTATATTTAAAAGCTGTTTGAACAAAGCGTAAAATTAAATTGACTGCTTCTACCTCAGGCTTTCCCTCTACCAGAGGTTTTAACTGCTTGAGTAATGGATTTGCCGTAGCCAGGTTGAGTTCCGAATTAAAATAGAGAGTGATATCCATTTGTGGATAGGTTTTGAGATAACGTATTGTTTCAGTATCGTAAGCTACATTAATTTGGTAGGTTTTTTTTCGATAAGAAAATTTAAGAAAACGATCTTTTTGTTTACGAGCAGTATTAAAAGCGTGACTTAAACTCATATTAAGTCGCTTAGTTGCCCCGGGATAATGTCCATTGTAAGTAAATATTTTCCCTGGTTTTTGTTTAACACCATCAAAACTTAATGCGTAATAGCGAACCTTATCAAATGTAAAATAAGGTGCTGCGAAAAGTTGCTGTTGAGATGGCATAAGCAAATAAACATAATTAGGATCATAGGCAATACGTGCTTGATAGCCTGCTTTTGTCATAAGATACCAGGCAAAAACAGATTGATCATTTTTACTACCGGGATGAATATTTTGAGCAATGGTATTTGTGAGTAATGCAAAACCCCAGTCGTTTAATGTTAAAGGTTTTCGTTGGGCGTTAATTTGTTTCAATAAGCCGTCATAATCAGCTTTACTCATATCAGACCAGATACTACTAATGGAATTCTGATTTATTGGTCGCTGTAAACTGACTTTGAGTTGTGGATCATAATAAAACTCAAGATTGTGGCCATAAAAAGTTATCTGAATTTTGTGACCTTTTGGTTGTTTTACTATAGGAGAAGGAATAACTTTTTGCGGAAGCGGTAAAGGTTTAAGCTCTGGTGTTTTGATAATAACAGGTAACGGGGATACCTGATCTAAAGGTAATTTTTCTGGTAATTTCGAAATAGTAGGCGGTGGCGGTTTAAGTTTAAAGGGTTTTACAGGTTCAGGAAGTCTTTTTGGTGCCTTTGGAATTTTATCTGGTTTAGGGGTTTTATCACGTACCAGGCCTTGAAAAGTTTGCATTTCCTTCCATTGATTTTTTAAAAATCCAGTAAATTCCTTATCACGTTTATCTTTATAGTCTTGAAAATGAGTGGTTTCCTGCTTCATCCATTGTTTGAATTCTGCAGAATTGTTGGTTGTGCCGGTTATTGGCAGTGTGGTTAATAAAAATAAGTTTAATATCAGTATGGACTTTTTTAGCATTTTTAGTCCCTTAAGTTATTGATAATAATTAGATATGTAATATCACACTTCCCTGTGATCAATTTAATAACCAATAAAACTGGTTTATGCTACATCCATGTATTGAATAGCTGGATTATCTGCCTTCCATTTTGGAAATTTCTGCGGCTAACTCATCCTGACTTTTTTGAGCCTTAAATTGTTGCCACAAAGCCCGTTCATTTCCCATACTGGTTTTAAGTGCTTTCTGTGCTGCCTTACCTACACTGGCCTCATCCATACCAACAAGCACATATAGACTTCCTGTGGGACTTACACGTGTTTTGTAGATTTTAGTGCCAATCAGTGATTCGTTTGTAATTTGCTTGGTAACAGAAGTCATTACTTTATCAACAGTTTCAGAATCAGCTGCACCTGTTGTTTCGATATACTGCTTAACCATGTTGCGAACCTGTACCTGCATATTCTGAGCAAGTTGAACACGAGCAGAAGTAGAAGCCATTTGTTTCATAAAGTCGTGACCGGCACCTGATTTTTGAGCAGAACCGACAGCTGAGACTTCAACATCTTTTACAGGTTGATCACAAATCCAGCCAGGAGCCGCTGTGCCGGGGGCATCTGGGAATACGCAATCAGCGACTTCTTGCTTTTTATCTCTACCACAAGCTGTCAGTAAAGTAGACAGTGCGACACCTACAATCAGGTAAGCAGCCTTATTCATCTTTTTTCTCCATTTGTTAGATTAGAAACATGTTCTTAAATAATTGTATAAACATAGCTGAGATAGGTATATATAGCAATAATATTTAGCCCAGTGTTTTGTAGGAATATAGGGTAGATAATGACATTTGGTGCTAATATTTAAAGATATCAAAGCAAAATCATACCCATATAAGGTCAAATACTACTCGTTTTTGAGCAATAAAAGTTAATAAGATGTCACATAAATATGAAATTGATTCGGCTTATAAACTGGACTATTCATTATCATAAAATCAGTTTTTTTTTGCTGCAATAGAAATAATGACCATACTTAAGGCGTATTCAAAAATAGAATGATCATTAATTAAACGAGATTGATCATTTTTTAATTCTGTAATAAATATATCCAGTTTTTTTTCAATAACTTTATTACCCATATAATCAACGAATATAAGCAGTGCCTGTTGTTTCATGATGGTTGATAATTTCAAACGCCTCACCGGGTGGCTGTAATCGGTAAACACTTCAAACCAGTTATTTGGTTTAATTAAATCAGGCATGTTAAGTAGAGACCGTTCAGATTCTCTAGCTTGTTTATCTAAGGGGCTTGGTTCAATGTCGGAGATATAATTTTTATATAAGTTATCGAATAAAACAAAATCTGTTTTATCAATATTCTCTTCTGGTTCTTTGTGTTGAGTAGAGTAATATTCTGAATTACTCAATTTTGAAAAATAGTAATTATTTAAATTACTAGTAGCGACGAAAATTTTTTCTTTATTTTGGCGAGTATTACTTAGACAGGAACGAACACTATTTACTATACCTTTATATATACTCCTTAATGCAACCCAATCATTTTTAGTTTGAATAGGAGCAAATGACTTTGCTAATAGCCGTAATATGCCAACAACCTCACGCCATTCGATACTATCTTTTCCATAACTGATGAAGCGATGAAACATTAAGGTTGACCAGTGACTCAAAATTAATGGCTGTAATTTGACTGGTATATCAATATTAGAAGTAAAGTACTGAAGTTCCTTTAAAACTAATTGCTGGGTATATTCAATAGCAATTAAATGCTGTGTATGTTTTTGTGTTTTTATGAATTTATCTTTATGTATATCAGAAAGTCTATCAAGAGATGTTTTAGCAGAAATAAAAGAAGAGATGTTTTCATCATAGCTATGTAATAACTGATCAATTATATAGTTCATAGTTTGATATAAGGTGTCTTCTTTATCTTCTATACCTATTCCTAAATGGGCAATGCTATTTAAAACATATCTTGCAGGGTGATTATCATTGTTAAAAAATTTCGAATCTAATAATGATATTTTTATTATAGGGATCTGTAATAGAAGTAATAATGATATAATAATATCCGAAATATTTTTATCTCTTATGAAAGCACCAAAAATCATTTCAACAAAATCAATTGTTCTGCTATCAATTTGATTCATTGATTTTGGTATTGCTACGTTATCTAGTTTAGCCATGCTATTTAACAAAGCAGATTTAAATTTGTCAGTATTAATATTTACTGAATGCCCGGGTTTATATATGGGTTTAAAGGTAAGTTGAATATTAGTAAGAGCATTAATTATATGTTGACGATTATAATGCTGGTTTTTCGCAATAGCTGCATTTGCGTTTGTTTTTAACTTAGCTTTAGTATCATTTAAAATAAAGTTGTTTATAACACTTGAAATGTATTCAGGATCAGAAATACTATCACTGGCAATATTAGGAAGTGAATTAGTTTTAGTAATTGTTATGATTTTTTTGTTCATTAACTAAATACTACTCAGATAGACAAGCAGCAACAACGCATTGATTACGGCCATTTTCCTTAGCTTTATAGAGAGCTTTATCTGCACGTTCAAAAACTGTACTTAGGGTATCTTTATCATTAAAACTACTAACACCACAGGAAATTGTAATGCTGACAGCATCACCATGATAGTGAAAACCACAGGTTTCTATTTGTTGGCGTAGTTTATTAACCAGGCGCAGTGTTTCTTCCTGCTTTGTTCCGGGTAAAAGCATAACAAATTCTTCACCACCGTATCGGGCTAAAAAATCAGTGGTGCGAATGTTTTTTATAAGTAACTGAGCTACAGTTTTTAAAACTTTATCTCCAGCTTTGTGTCCATAGCTATCGTTGACTTTTTTAAACAAATCAATATCCCAGATTACCAGACTTAACGGGTTAGAAAAACGTTTCCAACGTGCAATTTCTTCTTCAACTTTTTTTTCATATGATAACCTGTTTGGTATTTCAGTAAGCACATCAAACATCGCCTGCTTATTTTTTTCTATTACAATTTTCTTTAATTTAGTGGTTTCAGATTCTAGTTCCTGCATTCTTAAATGCATGGTATCAACTTCCTGTTGAGATTTTTTAAACCGTTGATTCTCTGATTCACGATAAAGTTGAATATGCCCTGATATAGTATCTAGTTTTGAACTTATATTTTGTTTCAGGCTAGAGAGCTCGGTGGCCTGATTAATATCATGACGTATTTCCTCAACATTTAAATCAAGTTGTTTATCAAATTCCTTACCCTGAGTTGCTGCCTGTTGCAGGCTTGAGTTTTCATTTTGCAAAAAATGATCCATTACTTTTAATCGATCGGTTACCTGTTGTAAAAACTCTTCAAATTCATGTTTTTCTTTTTGCATCCGGCTACGGATAGAATTAATGAGTATAACAACATCTTTTAGTAATAATTTCCAGTTAGTAGGATTTGTATCCTGCTCTAATCGATGTTTAATTTTTTCCGCTTCATCCTGAAGATCTGCGGGAATTATTAGTTGCTCTAACAAACGAATTAATAATTCTTGAATGGAGGGTTGTAATGTAAGATCTATATCAGAGTTATCGACTGTTTTTGATAACTTAGTAACTGAATCATTATGTTGTGTTTGTTGAAGTAAAATTGATGAAAGCTGATCAGAAAGTACATCAAGCTCACTCTTTTGCTGAGCATCACGGGCACCCAGTTTTAATGCGCTAAATTTACCATTTGGAGAGTTTGAATTATCAAGCTTATTCAGTAATTCGATAAGGCAGGTCTTGTAAGCCGCGAGTGATATATCATCAGAAAGAAAAGCAGGATCTGTCGGCTTGATTTCGTTTTTTTCAACATCATTTTTATTTGAGTTAAATAGACGGTCGATTAAACCGGGTTTATTTGTAGACTGAGTTTCATTGATGATGACAGAAGATAACAACTCGAGTAATTGATTTAATAACTTATCACTATTTGAATCGTCAGATTTGGCAAGTCTCTTGAGCAGTTTATCACGTGATTTAAGAGCACTCCTGGGAAGGTTTAATTTTTTTGTCAGTTGCTCCAGTATATTTGTCGTATTCCGATTTGGATCGTTTTCTTTATCTTCTAGTTTTGAGAGTATACGAGAGATATCATCAACAATAGACTCAAGACGTTGACGGTTAATATTATTTTTTATAGCAGTACGTAAATCTAGAATATGACGATCAAGTGTAGCATTCTGGCCTTCTGCTGCTAGACTCAAGCGACCTATTGTTCGTTTTAAAGTCGATTCGAGTTTTTCCCACTCCTGCTCTTTTTTCTCCAGGTTATCGAGCTGGTCATAATATTTCTGTTTCCATTGCTCTAGTTCCATTTCACTGGTTCCATGAGTAAGTGACCTTGAAGGTTAAATAAAAAAGGGGGCCTTTAAAGGCTCCCTTTATATATAGTCTTCAATAAGTGACTTAACAAGGCTAAATATTAGACATTAATATATTAAATAATTAACTTAATTCGGATTAGCCTCAGTTTTTATACAAAATATTGATTTGTATTCATAGTTACTTTGTTTCAAGCTTAATAAGGTAGTCTGAAACATTGACCATGCCCGCATAGCTACCCGCTTGACTACCAGAAATGGTGTATTTACCATTAACCGTTAACATGGGTACACCACTCACGTTATATTGTTGGCCTAGCTGCATGGCTTGCTTGGCACGCATCTCCACAGCGAAAGAATCAAATGTTGAAAGAAAAGTTTCTTTATTAACACCCAGTGTAGCTAGAAAGTCTGCAATGGCCGATTTGCTATAAAGTTTCAGTTTTTTAACGTGCATTGCAGCGAATATCGCTTCATGATGCTTTTCACCCTCACCCATAGTTTGTAATGTATAGTAAGTTTTTGTGTGAACCATCCAGCGAGGATTCAAGGGTGCGGGTACCCGTGTAAATTGTACGTTGGCAGGTAAGTTTTTCTTCCACTTCTTTAAGGTAGGCTCAAAGCTAAAGCAGTGGGGGCAACCATACCAGAAGAACTCCAGCACCTCTATTTTGTCACTACTTTGTGTAGCAATTGCCTTTTCGAGTTTAGAATAGGACTTGCCCTCGATATAGTTCTGTGCCTGTGAAAGAACTGGCAGTAGTAATAATAGGCCTAGCAGGCTGATTTTTTTTATGAAGCTCATTTTTATCCCCAGGAATTTGATCAATAATTTTGTAATACGACAGACTGAATGTCAGAAAATTTCATATATTATGCCATAGCTTGAAGATTATTCATCTTAGAGCACATCTTAAGAATAGATTTAAACTCAAGTAATCCAGGCATAAAAAAAGGCCGCAGTAGCAGCCTTTTATAATGAAATAAGCGTGACAATTTATTTCATTTGAGCAATATAGTTTGCAACAGCTTCAATTTCAGCAACGGTCATTTTGTTTGCTACTTCCCGCATCATCTTGTTGCTGTCATTTGCACGTTTGCCATCACGAAAAGCGCTTAATTGAGCAATAGTGTATGTTGTATGTTGACCGGCTAAAGAAGGGTACTTGGCAGCAGGATTACCAGAACCATTTGTACCGTGGCAGCCCATGCAGGCAGGTAATTTAGATGTAGTGCTACCACCACGGTATATGGCTTTACCCAGTGCTACTTTTGAATCATCTGCAGTAGCAACTGTGCTTTTTTTGCTTGCAAAAAAGGCAGCAACATTGGCTACATCAGCATCAGTGGCTAGTGTTGCGGCCATACCTGTCATTGTCGCATCCTGGCGGGCTCCGCTTTTGTAGTCATTAAGCTGCTTAGTTAAGTATTGTGGATGTTGCCCTGCTAGTTTAGGGAACATATCAACTACGCTGTTTCCATCTGGCATATGGCATCCAGCACAGATAGCACCCGCTGTTGCTTCGCCAGCTGCCAGATCAGCGGCAATAGCCGTGGCATTAAGGCTAACCGTTAGGCCAAAAATTGCTAGCAGAGATTTAAAGTTCATTGTTTGCATTCTCCAAACGACTATTACGTTTTTATATATAGAAAAATATGGCTTGTCTTTCATGGGCTTTCTTCCAAGCCAAGGACAAAAAGTGGCGCAATACTACACCAGATCGGTTATTTCAGCAATTTTGGCAGGTTGATTTAGGTTAAATTTAGTTAGAATATTCGCTGTATACCCATAAGATTGGTAATATCCGCCTGAATTAAAGACGAAAGAGTAACCCATGGGCAATTATTACCGCCGTGCATCCTTTTTAACCAGTGCAAGTAAATCCAGTCAGTTTCCAGAACATGAAATGCTGGAAGTTGGTTTTGCCGGTCGTTCAAATGCGGGTAAATCCAGTGCAATCAATACTTTATGCGATCAGAAAGCATTGGCTCGCACCAGTAAAACGCCGGGACGAACACAGTTAATTAATTTTTTCCCCCTGGATGAAGCTCGTTGCCTGGTGGATTTACCTGGATACGGTTATGCCAAAGTTCCAGAGAAGATGCGCAGAGAATGGCAGAAATTGATGGAGTCATATTTAGGTGAAAGAAAACAGCTTCGTGGACTGGTTATTATTATGGATATTCGTCACCCATTAAAGGATTACGATATACAAATGCTGGAATGGTGTGAGCAAATGGGAACACCCGCACACATATTATTAACCAAAGCAGACAAACTAAAAAAAGGTGCGGCAAGTAAACAGCTTTTGGGTGTTAAGAAATTGCTTAAAGAAGAAGGTTTTGAAGTGACGCTGCAAATGTTTTCTGCACTTAAAAAAACTGGAATAGAAGATTTACAGAAGGTGCTGGATGACTGGCTTGAGCTGGGTGATTAATTAAGTTAAGGCAAATTGTCTGTAAATGCTTTTACTTTAAATGCTATACCTTAATAACTTAGAAATATTTTTGTTGCCGTTCAGGTTGCCTCTGTAAGACTTCAGATCAAGGCGAAAAATATAAGTTTACACGTGTAAATGAATATTTTTTAACGCGGATATGAAGTCGTACAGGGGTGAGCTAAATGGCAACAACAAAAAACCCCAACCACCAGGGAAGTGGTCGGGGGTAACATAGAGGCCAACTTGGGGAGGTCAACCTCAAACTGCTCGCTTAAGGGAGGCAAGCGAGCTTGCGCCGGGCTTTAGCGCAATTCGAAAAACGACTACAATTGCTTCCTGTTATTAATTAAAGTTCATTTAGGGCACATGTCAAAACGTACTCGACGAGTGGGGTGTATTTTAGGGACAAATATTTCCTTTAAAAATCGTCGTGTTTTCTTATAACTCTTAAGATAGATTTAAATAAACAACTCTATATAGTTGTTATTACAGGAACTTTTTATTGATATTTTAGTGGGCTTCATCCCAGTTTTTGCCCACACCGATATCAACAAGCAGGGGCACATTCAGATCAGCGGCACTTTCCATTTCATCATGTAGAAGCTTGCTCAAGGCATCTACCTGATTTTCGGCTACTTCAAATACCAGCTCATCATGTACCTGCATGATCATAAGCGCTGAAATGTCAGATTTTTGCAGCTTGTTATAAACCTTTATCATGGCGCGTTTAATAATATCAGCTGCGGTGCCCTGCATTGGGGCATTGATCGCGGTGCGTTCAGCATATTGTCTACGCATACCATTGCGTGAATTGATTTCGGGTAAATACAGGCGTCGCCCAAATAAGGTTTCTACATAACCCTTATCATGGGCCTGCTCCCGGGTATTATCCATGTATTCTTTAACACCGGGGTAGCGCTCGAAATACAGGTCGATGTAATCCTGTGCCTGGTAGCGGGTAACATTTAGCTGTTTTGCCAGCCCAAATGCGGACATGCCATAAATAAGGCCAAAGTTAATGGCTTTAGCGGCGCGTCGTTGTTCAGTTTCAACATCATCCAGTGCTACATTAAATACTTCGGCTGCGGTGGCTTTGTGAATATCCTGCCCCTCCTTGAATGCCTTTAACAGGCTGTTATCCCCGGACAGGTGGGCCATAATACGTAGTTCTATTTGTGAATAGTCGGCGGCTAAAATGCAGTTACCCTTATTAGCGATAAATGCCTGTCTAATACGTCGCCCTTCTTCAGAGCGAACCGGAATATTCTGTAAATTGGGGTCACTGGATGACATGCGCCCCGTGGCCGCACCGGTTTGATGATAGCTAGTGTGTACCCTGCCGGTTTTCTCATCAATGAGTTTAGCCAGTTTATCGGTATAGGTTGATTTAAGTTTACTTAAGCCCCGGTGTTCAAGAATTAGCCTGGGTAGCTCATAATCCTGGGCCAGTTCCTGCAGAACATCTTCAGCGGTAGAGGGTTGCCCCTTTGGTGTTTTACGAATAACGGGTAATTCAAGTTTTTCAAAGAAAATAGCCTGAATCTGCTTTGGTGAAGACAGGTTGAATTCTTCACCCGCAACCTCATAAGACTGTTGTTCAATTTCTACCATGCGTTCTGCTAGTTGCTGGCTCTGTTTAGCCAGCATATCCGCATCTATCTTTACCCCATTGCGTTCAATATGTTGAATTATGGGCATTAACGGCAGTTCTATGTCTTTATAAACCTTGAGTAAGCCTGGCTCTTCGTCCAGCTGGGCATGAATGCACTGATGCAGGCGCAGGGTTATATCTGCGTCTTCTGCCGCATAGGGGCCGGCCTTTTCTAGTTCGATTTGATTAAAGGTGAGTTGTTTAACGCCCTTGCCGGCAATATCTTCGAAATGAATGGTGTTAAGGTTAAGGAAACGACTCGCCAGACTGTCCATGTCATGGCGTTTGGTAGAATCCAGTACAAAAGATTGCAGCAGGGTATCGTCACTAATACCCCGCATGTGAATACCATGGTTTTGCAACACGTGGGCATCGTACTTTAGGTTTTGGCCTAGTTTGGCTGTGGCCGGGTCTTCCAGTAATGGCTTTAAACTACCGAGAACAACTTCTTCTGATAGTTGAGCTGGAGCACCCTCATAGTCATGCCCAAAAGGTACATAAGCGGCTTTGCCAGGCTCAATGGAGAAAGATACCCCGACTATCTTAGCCTGCATATAATTGAGGCTGGTGGTTTCAGTGTCAAAGGCGAACATGTCAGCTTTTTTAAGCTGGGTTAGCCAGAGATCAAAATCTTTTTGAGTTAATACGGTTTGATAGTCAACATCTGCCTTAGCTTCAGGTGCTCCAGTCGGTTCACCCTCAAGTTCTGTTAGCCAGCTCTTAAGTTCATATTCGGTATACAGGTTTTTAAGAATCTCAGTATCAGCAGATTTAATCTGTAGATCTTTGGGTGACATATCCAGTTCTACATCACAAATAATGGTCGCAAGCTGATATGACAGGGGGAGTTGCTCCAGGCCTTCACGTAAATACTCCCCTACCTTGCCCTTAAATTCATCTGCATGGTTGATGATATTTTCCACGGAATCATATTGAGCCAGCCACTTAACTGCGGTTTTTGGGCCCACTTTGTTAATGCCCGGAATGTTATCTGCGGTATCTCCGATTAATGCCAGGTAATCGATTATTTGGTCGGTAGAGACGCCAAATTTTTCGAGAACGGATTCGGGTGTGCTGATGTGATTGTTCATTGTGTTAATCAGGCTGATATTTTCTGTAACTAACTGGGCCAAATCCTTATCACCAGTGGAGATCAGTACTTGATATCCGTCTGCCTCAGCCTGTCTAGCCAATGTACCGATGACATCATCGGCTTCAACTTTAGGCACAACAAGCCGAGGATAACCCAATGCATCGACTAATTGGTGAATTGGCTCAATCTGCGTGCGTAAATCATCGGGCATGGGTGGGCGATGGGCTTTATATTCTTTATAGAGATCGCTACGAAAAGTTTTGCCCTTGGCATCAAATACAACGGCCATATATTCCGGCTGATATTCCTCAACCAGTTTTTTTAGCATATTTATAACGCCATAAATAGCGCCGGTTGGCCGCCCCTTAGAGTTCGTTAAGGGGGGAAGCGCATGAAAAGCCCTAAATAAATAGGATGAGCCATCGACTAGAATCAGGGGAGGTTTTTTTGCCATAGAAATTTTGCACGTAAAATAATAGCGCGTATTATGACATTAATAAGAAAAGGATGGTAAAACAGATAGCGAAAAAATGTTTACAGTATGGAAGCGACTACAGCTAGGAATAGTCCAGAAAAAATAATTGTAGTAGTAGAAGTTTGGGCTCGCTTGTTGCTGCTGATCTTGCTGCCAATAGAAAAGCGGCTAATAACTTTTTCAACTCCTTATCTAGTGAAGCGATAGAGTGATCGATCCCGGCGGCACAACAGAAGGTTTATTAAATATATAAGCGATATCAGGGTGTTGTTAAAAATATTAGAACTTGAATAGACTACACCAACGAATATTTTGAAGTTTACATACTTGTGTATGCATTTCCTGGGTTATCTGAAGGTTGTTCAAGCATTTATTGGAAAAGCGCTGTTCCAGTCTAATGACACTTTCATGTTGGGTAACATGGAGTTGATTTTCACTTTCATAGAGTGATATTGTCTGTTTGCGTTCATCTACCAGATTTTCAAATTGTATGATTAGTTCATTATAATTTTTGTTATTACTCTGGTTATTCTGTTTATCCAGTCTGTTAATTAACTGGCGTCGCTTTTGTATTTCATTATGTAGATAGTTAATCTTACTTTTAAAATTTGCTTTATTGGCTTCTGTGGAAAGCAATTGCTGACTAGCTAAATTCATATCTTTATTTAATTGTATGCAGGTTAAGGCGTGTTGTTGGGTAACAAAACCACTGTTATCAATAATTGTAGCCTTATCTGAAAGTACAGAGGATGTACTCAGGAAGAAGACAAACAGCACGTAGCCCGGTTTTTTGTAGCATTTTCTCATATAAAAAATCATCATAATTTCTATGTTTAGTGAGATCCTGAAAGAGAATTCTCACTAAACTTACAATTACGTAAATTTAGCAGTATTTCAATTCTTAACCGACAAACTGTAACCAATGCAGGATAACAGTGTAAAATGCGCCGATGAATTCAGCATTGCGACAATATTTTGAAGAAATCTCGACGAAACTGGAACAGTTTATAGACTGGACAGGACGTACAGTCTCCTGGCTTGTTCTGGCTATGGTGCTGGTAACTTTTTTAGTGGTTGTTCTACGGTACGTATTTGATATGGGCTGGATTGCTTTACAGGAGTCGATTTCCTATTTTCATTCAATTGTCTTCCTGGTTGGAGCTGCCTACACGCTGAAGCAGAATGGTCATGTGAGGGTTGATATTTTCTATAACAGGCTGGGTGATCATGGTAGAGCCTGGGTTGATTTGATAGGGCATCTGTTTATTTTAATGCCGGTTATGGTTTTTATTTTATGGATTAGCTGGCCCTATGTAGCCGAATCCTGGCGAGTAACAGAAGGCTCACGTGAAGCTGGGGGCTTAGCAGGTGTCTTTCTGCTTAAGAGCCTGATTTTTATTATGGCCGGCTTACTTATACTGCAGGGGCTTGCATTAATTTTACGTGCCCTGCTGACGGTGACTATGCAAACACCCTCGAATTTAGGACAGAAACCAGCTAAGGAAGCCTCTAACTAATGGAATACATGGCTATCTGGTTGTTTATATGTGTATTTGTACTGTTATTGAGTGGTTACCCAGTTGCGTTTACACTGGCCGGTACAGCACTGTTGTTTGCGGGTATAGGTAGTTATCTTGATGTTTTTGATAGTGTTTTTCTAGAAGCCCTGCCTAATCGGCTGTTTGGCATTATGATGAACCAGGTGCTACTGGCAGTCCCCCTGTTTGTGTTCATGGGAGTAATGCTGGAACGGTCTCAAATTGCTGAAAATTTACTGGAAACCATGGCTCAGCTCTTTGGCTCAGTACGGGGCGGCCTGGGAATCTCAGTGACCCTGGTCGGTATGTTGCTTGCGGCCAGTACCGGCATAGTAGGCGCAACCGTTGTGACCATGGGCCTACTCTCACTGCCAACCATGTTAAAAAGGGGCTATGATCCACGTATTGCATGCGGCACTATCTGTGCGTCTGGAACACTGGGGCAAATTATTCCTCCTTCAATTGTGCTTGTTCTGTTAGGCGATGTGCTTTCTTCTGCCTATCAACAGGCTCAGCTGGATATGGGTATATTCAGCCCGGATACGCTTTCAGTGGGTGATTTGTTTGTAGGTGCCCTTATTCCCGGTTTATTACTGGTGTTTTTGTATATCAGCTATTTACTTATTGTTGCAGGATTAAGGCCTACGGCGATGCCAGCTCTCCCGGCTAATGAATTACATGATAGAAGGCAGTTAACAAAACAGGTGATAATTGAGTTAGTCCCTCCCCTGTTTTTAATACTGATGGTATTAGGCTCAATTATTGGGGGGCTAGCTACGCCAACTGAAGCGGCTGCGGTTGGTGCTATGGGTGCAATGGCTCTTGCCTGGAAACGGGGTCAGTTTTCGGTAACCACATTACGTGATGTCATGCAGGAAACCACACGAATTAGCAGCATGGTGTTTATGATATTAATTGGTGCCTCAATTTTTTCCCTGGTTTTCAGGGGGTTTGAAGGCGATGAGCTAATACAGGCATATTTAAGTGATTTACCCGGCGGCACATATGGTGCGCTTTTTCTGGTTATGCTGGTGATGTTTTTACTGGGATTCGTACTCGATTTTATAGAAATTACGTTTGTTGTTATTCCCATTGTTGGCCCTGTACTTTTAGCAATGGGTATAGATCCAATTTGGCTGGGTATTTTAATTGCAATAAATTTACAAACCTCATTTTTAACACCACCATTCGGTTTTTCATTATTTTATTTAAGAGGTGTTGCCCCTGCTGAAATTTTCACCGTGGATATTTATAAAGGCGTAATGCCCTTTATATTTATTCAACTCATGGCGATGGGGATGATCGCCTGGTGGCCACAGTTAGCAACCTGGTTACCCGCTTTGCTTGACAGTTCATTATAGATAGCCTTTACTAAAAGTGATAATAGCAGGGTAAATTAATAAATATATGAAAACAATATTTTGCAGAATTACCAATATATCCGCTTTTCTTATTATTGTTTCAATTGTTACTGCATGTGGTAGTGATGAAAATGAGGTGGGAAGAGTGGTAGTCGGTCGCTCAAATGTTTTATTTTCTCTTAATGAGCTGCAATACCAGGATCCATACGTTGTACAGGTTTCTGATGTCGACGGTAATGCCATTGCAAATGTAAGTGTCACTGTTAGCCTGAAAAATATTTCTTATAATAAAGGTACATATCAAAGAACGGAATCAGGCTGGACAGGTTTTATTACTGCAACATGCAGTGCTGAAGATATTAACAATAATGGTTTTATTGAGCCGGGTGAAGATATCAATAATAACGCTAGATTAGATCCAACAAATGCGGCGACTATTACTGCACACCCTGAACTTGAACCCACATTTCAGGCGGGAACAAATTCGATTGTGACAGATGAATCAGGCTTTGGATATTTTTCAATAACCTATCCAAAATCCGAATCTCTCTGGTCAAGAATAGAGGTTAAAGTAAACGCCAGTATTAAAGGAACAGAACAAGATGCCTTTTTTACTCAAACCTTATTAGTCCTGGACGAAGATATTTCCGATGAAACAATTGATCCTCCAGGGGGTGTCGTCAGTTCATATGGGCAATCTGCGGACTGCATAAATGAAAATTAATCATAAAATTTAATGCAAATACATTCGCGTGAATAATTTCTATCGTGATTTCAAATAAGCTAGCTCAGAAATATCACTCCACTTCTTAACTTGATCACGGTAAGTTTTAAAAGATTTAAAGACTTTTTGTGTCATTTTATCAGTTGCAGCAATTTCACTAATTACTTCGTCAGAAAGATTTTGTAAAGTTGACAAAACCTCTTCAGGTAATTTAAGTACTTTAACTTTATGTTTATTGACCAGTATATCCAAAGCGCGTTGGTTTCGGGTAGTGTACTCGCTCAACATATCCTGGTTAACAATTTTACAGGCATTTAAAACAATACTTTGTAAATCATCGGGTAGTTTTTCCAGGGCCTCCTTGTTTATTAAGGCCTCTAGTGTTGTACCAGGTTCATGCCAACCAGGATAATAATAAAATTTTGCTGCTTTGTGTAAGCCAAAAGCTAAATCATTATAAGGACCAACCCATTCTGTTGCATCGATAGCACCTGTTTTTAGGGAAGTAAATATTTCTCCCCCAGGCAAACTAACCGGGGTGCCACCGGCACGTTTTAACACCTCGCCACCTAAACCAGGAATGCGCATTTTCAAACCCTTAAGGTCAGCTATAGATTTAATTTCTTTATTAAACCAGCCAGCCATCTGTACGCCGGTATTACCCGCAGCCGCTGGTAATAAACCAAAGGGTTTATAAGTTTCACGCCATAGCTTCATGCCATCACCATGATAAAGCCATCCGTTCATTTCCTGTGCGGTTAAACCAAAAGGTACAGCAGCAAAAAATTGTGACGCCTGTGTTTTACCTTTCCAGTAATAGGCTGCACCATGCCCCATTTGTGCAGTGCCCCGGGAAACAGCATCAAAAACTTCAAAGGGTGGTACTAACTCTTTAGCACCATAGACCTTTACCTTTAAACGGCCCCCTGACATCTGAGTGATTAATTTGGCTAGATTGTTGGCGCCCGTGCCAAGGCCGGGAAAATTTTTAGGCCAGGTTGTAACCATTTTCCATTTAATGGTTGTTTTAGCCTGGGCAATTCCGGTAGTTAAAGATGTTGAAGTGATAATGCCGGTTGAGGCAGCAGTTTTTATAAAATGTCTTCTTTTCATAATAATCAATTCAGTTTAGTGTTATTAATGTGAGTTAATCGAGTACAGAATTTATAGTAACTAGTTTCAAGGGTTTATAATTTATTCAGATTAATTTGTTTAATATATTTAGTTACATCATCCGCGGTAAGTGGTTGTGTGAATAAAAATCCCTGCATATGGTGTATATCAAAGCTGTTAAGGTAATCACGGTCATTTTCTGTTTCTATACCCTCTGCGATAATTCGAATATCCTGAGATTTACAAAGAGCAACTAAACCAGAAAGTAAGTTTTTTGCTTCCAGGGATTCATGTGTTTTAGAAATAAAATCGGGATCTATTTTTACTTCAGATACTTTGCAATGTAATAAACTGTTTAAAGATGAGTTTTCTGAGCCAAAGTCATCAATACAAATATGAAAGTTGTTAGCCTGTATTTGTTGTAAAATAGAAAGCTGAGTATTTGTAGTTGTAATAAAGTTTTTTTCAGAAAATTCCAGGCAAACTTTGTCATAGTTTATATTGTGAAGATCACATTTCTGAATCAATATGTCAGGTAAATCTGAATCAATTTGTGATAGAGAAATATTTATAGATATTCTGGGAACAGGCAGTTTAAGATCAAGCCAGGTGCGATATTGTTTTAAAGCAATATCAATTACTTTTGTGCCGATCGCACCTATGAAACCAGATTTTTCAGCTCCGGGTAAAAATTTATCAGGTAATAAGCAACCTTGTTCAGAATTATTCCATCTTACCAACGCCTCTACAGAGTCTATAACGTTTGTATTGGTATTAATTTGTGGTAAGAAAGATAGAAAGAATTCGTTATTACGCAATGCCTGATGAAGATGAGCCTCTGTTTTTAACCACATTTTAGCTTTATGATTCATGCTTTTACTGGTTAACTCAAAGTGATTTCCACTATAGGTTTGAGCGTTGTTTAATGCAGTATGTGCACGGTCAATTAGATTTATTGCCTGATTGCCATCGTCTGGATAAATACTAATGCCCATGGCTACATTAAGTTCAATAGTATAATCTGATGTTTGATAGGCTTCAGATAAAGTAGACAGTAGTTTTTGCGCAACTATGCCCATTTGCTGTATATCACCCAGGTCTTCAATAAGCACGGCAAAATCATCAGAAGAGAAGTGGCTTATTGTGTCACTGTCTCTTGTGTTGTACTTGAGGCGTTTAGAAATGGCTTTTAAAAGCTGGTCACCCAGGTCATAACTATATTTGGCATTGATCTCAGAAAAACGTTTGAAATCTAAGAGTATTATACCTAGGCGATTTTTGTTTCTTTGTGCCCTGTCTATTGCGTTTTGTAAGCGATCAACAAAGAGAGACTTATTGGGTAATTCAGTTAATTCAACAAAATGAATTTTATTTTCTTGCTCTATGATATGTTTGTGCCTGGGAGAAAGCATAACAACATAACTTGAAACATTGGTATTTTCATTGCGTATACTATTAATGCTGGCACTTAAAGGCCGGCTTTGCCCATCTTTTAAGCGATGCCAGATTTCTCCTTTCCATTGGCCTATATCTACAATTGACTGGAGTACATTTGAATTTAATAAAGTTGAGTCTTTGGAAGCCAGAATAATTTCTGGAGATTGATTCTGAATTTCAGATTGTTGGTAACCGGTAATCTGAGTGAAAGCATAGTTCACAGAAACCACCTGATTTTTGTCATTTATTAACATCACTGCATCAGTGGCGTAATCAAACATTTTTGATGCAACTAAAACCTGGTTTTCTGCTTCTTTACTGGCGGTTACGTCATGAATAATTGAATAAAATAATTGCCTTCCTTCAATTTCCATTGGCCCATCACGAACTTCAACAAAACGAATTTCTCCATTAGATAAACGATGCGGACAGCTGTAGAAACCAAGATTTTGTTCTCTCGTTTGTAGAATTAAGGTATTTAATTTATCCCGGGAAAGAATGTTTATCTGGGCCAGGTCCATACCCTTTAGTTCATTGATTGAATAACCATAAAATTCAGCAGCAGCGGGGTTAGCATCATCGATGCTAAAATTATCAGGGTCAATAACCAGTTTAATCGCCATATTAGATTCAAACATCTGACGATAACGATTTTCTGATGATTTGAGAGCGGCTTCAGTTTTTTTACGTTCATTTATATTTCTGATTACAAATTGATAAACATCTTCATTACCGTAATTTAACTTGTGAGCATTAATTTCAACCGATTGTTTTTCACCTTTGCGGTTTTTAATATCCTGTTCATAAAGTGCATGGTTGTAAATTTCCAGGTCGGCTATTTTCCCCTGTGTCAGCTCATGATTTGTTGATGAGTCTAAATCGAAAATTGTCATTAATAGTAAGTCATCTCGAATATATCCGAGAAGACTTATGGCAATTTCATTTGCATCGATAATATTAAGTGAGTTTGTAGAGACAACAATAATGGCATCATTTGCATGTTCAAACAGGGAGCGATATTTTAGTTCGGAACCAATTAATATATCTGTTGACTTTTTAGTTTCGGTATTATCATACAGCATCATATGAAAATATTTTTTATCTTCTATAATGATTTCCTGTGCATAACCAGTAACATTTAAGGTGTCTCTACTCTTTGTTATTAAATGAGTTTCAAATTCACCACCATGTGAACTGTTAAGTTCTGATATTGATTCTCTAAAATTATTAAGATAATCAGCATCAACATGAAGGCTCATGCGCATGCGAGAAAATTCTTCTTTTTCGTATCCCAGCAAATTATTCATTGCACTGTTAAATGTGAAGGGCAGCAGGTTTGTAGAGTCGAGCACGAGCACGGGGTAAGGCAATTTATTAAATAAATTGCGATAACGATCTTCCATTTGATGGTTAGTATTCTGTAGATTTTTTAGATTACTGATATTTTTACAGACACCTATAATGCCTGTAATTCTATTTTTGCTATCACGGCAGGGGTATTTTTTACATAAATATGTATCTACACCATAACTTGTTTTCACGACTGCTTCCCAGCGAATCGTTTCTCCAAAATCTAGAATTCGCTGGTCTTCATGAATGATTTTGTTAGCGGTGGAATTTTTGTGCAGACTTTTGTCTGTATGTCCAATGACCTGTTTATTTTCAAGTTGCAATATCTGCTTAGCAACGGGGCTTATTATTTTGTAGACGCCATGTTTGTTTTTTAAAAAAACACCTTCCTGTTGATCGGATAGTAAATTTTCATAGAATTGGGCACTGAGATTGTTACGCCCCATCATAAATTCAGTAAAACTGAGTACGGTACGAATAAAACCATAGAGTCCAATAAAGGCAAGTGAGAAGATTACACCACTAAAGAAATAATAAAAAATTTGTTGATTATCTTTTGGAAGGATTGAGTAAATAAGATTGCTGCCGAAAAACATCCAGGCAAGGCCGAGTAACAATACAAAGCCTGAAATAATTAGATTTAACAGCTCGTGGTCATTTGCTGGTTTCATTCAATAATTCTACTTAAACGGTTTGCAGATTAGCGTAACTTAAAACCAGCCACTTGCTACCCGCATTATCAAAATTAACTTCAACACGGGCACTTTTACCCTGGCCTTCATAATTGAGCACAAAACCTTCACCAAACTTCTGGTGTAATACTCTCTGCCCAATTGTCAGGCCTGAATCGTTATCCTGTTGAGCAAAACTGTAATCAGAATTATTGCTATATGAACTTAGTCCCGATGTATAGTTTGTTTTTGGGCGTATTTCTTCAATAAACTGTGCGGGTATTTCACCGATAAAGCTAGAAGGCATAGGGTACATTTCTTTGCCATATAGGCGACGCTGTTCGGCATAGCTGAGTACCAGTTGATGCCGAGCACGGGTAATGCCCACATAACAGAGGCGGCGTTCTTCCTGCAAGCGGCCTTCTTCCTCGGCGCTGCGCTGGTGTGGGAATAAACCTTCTTCCATGCCACACATGAAGACCAGTGGAAATTCCAGCCCCTTGGCACTGTGCAATGTCATTAACTGTACACAGTCTTCCCAGGCTTCAGCCTGTCCTTCTCCAGCCTCTAAGGCCGCATGGGTTAGAAATGCGGTGAGGGTATCCAGGGGGGCCTCGTCGTCTACAACATATTCAAAGCCCTTGGCGGCACTGACCAGTTCCTCAAGGTTTTCTACGCGTGCCTCGGCCTTTTCACCTTTTTCTTTACCATAATGGTCAATCAGGCCTGATGCATGAATGACGTGTTCAAACTGTTCGTGCAACTCAACTGATTTAGTCTCGTTGTTTAATTTATTGACTAACTCAATAAAACCATTTAACGCGTTCTGAGCACGTGCTGTCAGCTTGCCACTGGCTATGAGATCTGTTGATGCCTGCCACATTGAGACATCCGCAAGGCGGGCTGCTTCACGTATGGTATCAACCGTTTTATTACCAATGCCGCGAGTTGGCTGGTTGACGACTCGCTCGAAGGCCGGGTCGTCATTGCGATTATTAACCAGTCGCAGGTAACTAAGGGCATCTCTGATTTCCGCGCGTTCAAAAAAGCGTAATCCACCATAAACACGGTAAGGAATGCCCTGTGTCATGAGCTGTTCTTCAAATACACGTGACTGGGCATTAGAGCGATAGAGAATGGCAATATCAGCACGGGCATTACCATCTGAGACATGCTCAACGATACGGTCAATCACATAACGGGCCTCTTCTTGCTCATTAAAGGCGGCATAAAGTTGTATTAAATTGCCGTCATCCCCATCCGTCCAGAGGTTTTTACCCATACGCTCATTATTATGGGAAATCAGTCCATTGGCTGCATTAAGAATATTGCCGGTGGAGCGGTAGTTTTGTTCGAGGCGAATAACCAGTGTATTTGGGTTTTCGTTTTTAAAAGCGAGTATATTTTCGACTTTTGCTCCGCGCCAGCCATAAATAGCCTGGTCATCATCACCGACTACGAATAATTGAGCGCCACGACTATTTTTATTAGCTGACAGCAGGCGTATCCAGGCATATTGTATGGTGTTTGTGTCCTGAAATTCATCTACCAGAATATGTTGAAAACGGTTTCGATAGTGTTTATGAAGCTCATCGTTATCGCGAATTAATTCCAGGCTACGTAGCAGTAATTCTGCAAAATCAATGACCCCTGCCCGTTTACAGGCAGCTTCATAGGCGCTGTAAATACTCACCAGCTGTTGGCGAATGGGGTCTGATCCCGCGTCAACATGCTGCGGTCTTAGCCCTTCATCTTTGCGGGCATTAATAAATCCCTGGATTTGTCGAGGTACCCAGCGGGCTTCATCAAGCTCAAGTGATTTGAGAACCCGGCGGATCATGCGGTATTGATCATCGGAATCTAAAATCTGGAACTGTTGTGGTAAATCCGCCTCTTTCCAGTGGGCACGTAAAAGTCGGTGGGCTATGCCATGGAATGTACCGACCCACATTCCATTTGGTGATATGCCCTGTAACTGCTCTACACGGGCACGCATTTCACTGGCGGCCTTATTAGTGAAGGTAACGGCCATAACGCTAAAGGCAGAAACATTTTCTACCTGAATAAGCCAGGCCATGCGGTGTACTAAAACCCGTGTTTTGCCGCTACCCGCACCCGCAAGAATAAGCATTGGGCCCGGGGGGGCTGTCACCGCATCGCGTTGTGCGTTATTTAAACCGTCTAGTATATGTGAAACATCCATAGGTAAGCATTGTAACCCAGTGAATGGGATGAGCCTAGAAAGAACATCTGGCAATGTATCTAGCGTGAAAAAATAATATAAGAAAGAGAGATAAAATGAATGGAGTATGGGTAAATAGGAAAGCAGAAGGTCGTGGTATAGTTACAATTAATTAGTAAGTCATACTGGAAAAAGCAAGAATTTTACACCAGGCTCAGCATGTAATGGGTGTTTATACAAAATGAAACGAGTAATTTACTGGCTGTTCGCAATACTTTTTATGTTTGGTATGTTACTGGGCATGTTAACCGCTAACAGTATAGAAGACACTGCAATTGTTCAGCCTTCTGCCAGCTTAAGCGTTAATGAAATAAACCGGGTAAAGAGTATTCTTCTTTTAGGTAATCCAGCAAGCATGAAATCTGGTGATTTAGTGAATAGTAAAATCACCCAGCAGGATCTTAATCTGGCGCTTGATTATTTTTCGCAAACTGCGCCCGGGGCTTTCAAAGGGAGAATTAACTCACATGTGAAACTTGATGAAAAACAGGCTTATGTTCAGTTAAGTATTCGTTTACCCGAAACGCCTGCAGGAAAATTCTTGAATATATCTGCAGAAATAGCGCCAGTTGATGTTACAAAAAATGATGATGAGGCGGTAATAAAATTCAAAGCCCTAAGCATTGGTAATTTAGAAATAGCTACATTTATAGTAGATTCATTAGGCGGGTTTTTACATAAACAAATGCAAAAGTATATTGAAGAATATAATCTTGTGAGCAAAACGATACACAATATCAGCTTTAACAAGCATGAACTGAATGTAAACTATATATGGGATAAACAGATTGCAAACAGTATAAAAATTAAACTAGGTTCGAGGCTTATTTCAGATAATTTAAAGTCAGCTATAATTGCCTGTGCAAATAGGTTATCACATCTAAATTACAAGTCTGGTTCAAGACCCAGCCTGAATGAACTGTTTAAGCCCATGTTTAAACAAGCTAAAGAACGTAGCAAAATAAATAATCCGGTTACTGAAAACAAAGCCGTTTTTATTGTCATGGCTGCTAATGTGCTAAATAGAGATATTTACAGGCTAATTGATAATGGCGGTAATATTAAAAAGAAATCAAATAAATTTTATTTAAAGGGTCGTGCTGACTTAAGTAAGCATTTTCTTATATCTGCTGCAATAACCAGTATGGCAGACTCAAACCTGGCGGAAACGATTGGATTTGAAAAAGAGGTGACAGATTCACAGGGGCGAAGTGGCTTTAGTTTTAAAGACCTGGCAGCAGATTATGCGGGTATAAGACTGGCAGAATATGCAATAGCGAATGAACAACAGGCGAGAAAAGTTCAGGATAAGCTGTCATCAATTGAATTTGAAACAGACTATATGCCAGCCATAGGTGATTTACCAGAAAGCCTGAACAGAAAAGAGTTAAATAAAGATTATATGAAAAGTGTGACGTATAAAACAATGGAGCAATTAATAAAAATGAGAATTGATGACTTAATGCTATATAAAGAACGATAATTTTACCCGTCCTGATTAAAGGCAGATGCATCTGCTGGAGATTAAGGCCTAAAAAGAAAAGGTTAAAGAAATGAAAAAATTAATTTTAATCAGTACTTTGCTACTAACAATTGTTGCTTGCAGCGAAGAGCAACAAAATAAATTTTCCAGACTGGGTGTAACCTGGTTAGAGGGTGATTATAAGGTAACCTTTGCTGAGGGTGAACATCAAAAATCCTGGATGGTAAAAGGAGGCAAGGTTACAACTGAGCCAGCTAAGGGATATTATTATTTCTGGGCGCAGATAGAGGGTAAGCAACGTTATGTACAAACACCTATTTCACGGACGTATATAGAACAGATAGGTGACTGATGATGTATAAACTTATGTTTATATATTTGTGTTTAAAATTGCTGGTATTAATACCATGGGCCAATGCAGAAGAAATACGTATTGCAACAGCATCAAATTTTTATCCTACCTTAAAAAAAATTAAACTAAGTTATGAGGGAATGACTGGTCATAAGCTAATAATTGTCAGGGGGGCTACAACTAATCTATATGCTCAAATAATACGGGATGAGCCATACGATATATTCTTCTCGGCTGATAGTGATCATGTCGATAAACTGGTGAAGCAAGGCAAGAGTATAAACTATGAAAAAGATAAAAAATCCCTGGTTTATGCCACAGGCAGGCTGGTTCTTTGGCGTGCTGATGTGGATAGTTCTCAGCAATTAAGGGAGATGCTAAACGACGGGTACTTTAATAAACTGGTCATTGCCAACCCGAAAACTGAACTTTATGGAAAAGCGAGCGTTGAAGCATTAAAAGCGTTGGAGTTGTATGAAAGTGTAAAACCTAAATTAATATATGCAAACCATATTTCACAGGTAAGGCAGATTGTTCAGTCGGGTGAAGCAGACATAGGTCTTGTATCTAGCTCATCGGTTAATCAAGACATACACTGGGAGATTGATAGCTATTTACATCGCCCTATTAAACAGAAAGCGGTAATTTTAAAGCAATCAATTCAGTTTGATGTAGCCAGGGAGTTTTTGCAATATATACAAAGTCCAGCTATTAAAAAATTAATAACATCAGATGGGTATGTGCTTGATTAAATATTTGCAGATGAAAATACAACTAATATTTTTTATCATACAAATTGTGCTAGTACAGGCTGTTCAGGCAAGTGATGAAGAAAGTAAATGGAGATTAATAAAAAACGAAAATGAAATACGAGTTTATATATTAGAAACCAAATCTAGTGATATTATAAAAGCGAAAGCCAGAACAATTATAAATTCACCCATGAATAATATTAAATCTATATTAGATGATATTAGTCACCGGCATGAATGGATTCCTTATTTAAAAAATTCTAAAGCACTTACAATATATGAAAATAATAAAAGAATAGAATACAGCCACTTTTCAGCACCATGGCCCGCATCAGATAGAGATTTTGTCTATCAAATAGAATTACTTTCAGAGTCTAATAAACAGTTGGTATACAAGATGCGATCAATTGAATCCAGTTTAATGCCAGTGAATAAAAACAGAATAAGAGCAGAACTCTACGAAAGTATTTATACATTAACCGCATTAAATAAAGAAACAACAGTGGTTGACCTGGTCTTTCATGCAGACCCTAAAGGCTGGCTGCCGAACTGGATAATAAACATTATTCAAAGGGTGTTACCCTATAAAATTTTAAGGAATTTGAAAGCCAGATTAAAATCACCAGGCTAAGTTTGATATAAACAAAAGGTATTAAGAGGTGCTGGGTTTAATATGAATGTAGGGTGGATCAAGCGAGGCGGATCCACCATTTAGCATAAGAGTTATTGTGAAACAATGTTTTATCTATTGTCATTGCTGTCCAGCTAACAAAAATGAATTTATGTTTAAAGCGTATTGTGGCTAGACTAATGTTCATGTCATTCTGTTCGAGACATGAATTGGGGATACCTGCATAAGACACGCCGTAAAACCCTCCCTGGTGGCTCGACACCCGCGTCCATGCGGGTGACGGTCTTATGCAGGTATCCCCAACTCATGTCTCTTGTTGTTAACTGGAGTGCGGCCAGTAGTGATTTATGACATTAAAAATTAAGGTTTTTCATTATTTAATTTAAAAATAATCAAAACAATACTCATAATTATTATAAGCGAAGCACAAACAATGAGAGGCATATTATCGGTAAGACTTGCATGAATCAACCAGGCTACATTGCCTAAAACAGCCAGCACCATCATTAGCATGGAAATATCATTGGTTAAACGCGTTTTATATGCTTTAACTATCTGTGGAATGAATATCAGGGTGGTAAGGATAGACGCCACCCAGCCAAAAAATTCTTCAATTAACATAACAACCTTTGTAATTTGATATTCAATTGGCACTAAATTCCTATTGAAGTTGGTGGCCGGCCTGAAGTAATTTTGAATATAGAATATTGGGTGAAATCCAGATTAATATATCATCAAATTGATTATTCCCAGATTCAATGCGTTGAGCCGCATAGTATTGAGCGTCGTTACCAATTTTATATGCGGGAAGTCCGCATGTGCTAGCAACGGTTCCACCTTCGCCTGCGTTTTCATCTTCTTTTCCACTATTGGCTCTTTGTCTTGTGCCCATGGAAAATATAACAGCGACAGCTTTATCCGTTGAAGCAATACCCCCGCCTGCTGTGCAGTTTGCTGTTAGGTCATTACAAACCTTTATGTCAGGATCTACAACTGTTGGACCCAGAGCATTTTTTATGCCTTCAAAAGTTACAAAATCACCCGATCCGGATTCATCAGAATTGCTGATACTGTACATATAGGGGCGACCCCATGGATCCATTAATAGTCCATCACAATTTACTTCCCCTTTTAAACCGAGTGAACTTGAAGGCACAAATCCTATATATCCAGCGATTGCTGCACTTGAATTACAGTGTTCTACGGCTGTTCCAGTTGGGTTTCCAGGATTCGATAAGCCTGCATTTCCAGGAACGGTAGGACATGGTAGACGATTGTTTGCAATTGCAAAACCATAGAGTGCTTCTTCAATTTCAACTAATTTGGCATGCGCTTTTTTAATGTTGGCTGTTTCAAGTTGTGCACGTAATGGCATAAATGTATAACTGAGTAACACAGCAATTATTATAAAGACAATAGCAACTTCAATTAATGTAAAACCATTTTGCTTAAATATTTTCATCAAGGGCTACACTCCGTAACGGCAGTCATGTCTTCAGGAATACAAAAATATCTGTCGGTCGAGTTAATACCTGCGGTACCATAATCACCACCACCTGTTGAATCAGGATAATTACTGAAATTACTGCCTTCAAGATAATTGCCAATGAAGCCCTTACTATTAGCGAAAATAGGATCAGGATCCTCAGTTTCATTTGTTCGCCTGAGTTGGTTATTTAGTCTTTCACCTGAGAATATCAATATTGCCGCATTAGCAGCTTGTCCGTTGAGTGTTGGGCAAGTGTTGCAAACAGTATTAGGTAAAGCATCAGGTGCATAAGCTCTGCCTAATACGTAAAACCAGTGATCTTTCCAATTATTCCATAAGTTAAATAGTTCAATATTGTTCGTATTTAATTTGCAGGTTGTGAAAATATCTGTATCTGTTGCACCCAGTATAGCTGCGCTTGAATTAACAGTACTGTATGGGAGTCGACCCAGGTAACTATTAGTAGTTGGCTGATCTATATAACTGTTATTTATTCTATAGTCATTGGCTAAATTAACTAAAGCTGGCCAGGGTAACCTGTAAGTTAAAGAACCATTGTTATTCCCGTTATTCCCATTATTCCCATTATTCCCATTATTCCCATTATTCCCGTTATTCCCGTTATTCCCGTTATTCCCGTTATTCCCGTTATTCCCGTTATTCCCGTTATTCCCGTTATTCCCGTTATTCCCATTATTCCCGTTATTTCCACCACCATTTCCACAATTAGCACCACATGTTTTAGAGCAAGAAGTTAGAGATTGGTGACATAGGGCATTAGCCTGACCTGTAGGTTTATTAGCAGTGCAAAGATTAAAAGCATCATCACAAGAAGAAATACATGAATCAAAATTTGGACAAAAATTAGGATTAGTTGCAATTGCATTTTTTATAGCTGTAGAATTTGCATAGCTTATCAAGCAATCACCTAAGGCTTCACCGAGAAGTTTTATTTTATTTGTATAGGTTAGATTATTTTTCTTAATGGCATCAAAAATTTCTTTAGAAGTTATAGTGATCATTCGGTCATTAATATTTTGATTATCCAAAACACCAATTGAATTAATAAATTTATCAACAATGTCAGGGTTAACATCACTTATGGTAGCGTTATTAATGTTTTGAATAGAATCTAGATAGTTAGAGGCAGTAACTTGATCATGTGGAACTTTGCAGGGTAAACCAGAAGCTGCATTTGTTCGAGATTGATTACCAAGAGGTGCTCCAGGTGCAATAACAACTGCTACTACTCGATCTTCAGGTGTTAAACCCTCATATAAATTACTATTCTCGCTATGTATTTGAAACATTCCTGGCGTATCATCATTTAACATCAATGCTCTTGGGCTTGGTGAAAATGACCCACTCATTGCATACCATAGGCACTCTCCAGCAGAATCAGTTAATGCTGGAATTTGTAATGTTTTCCAGGGCAATCTTCCAAGTTTGTTAACATGTCGAGACCCACCGATTGCACAATTTAGAACTGAGCGACCGTCACTAGATGACTTACTTGTTTCCGGACAGGGCAGGAAACCATGATTACCATCTGAGGTTGTCAAATAATATGAAACAGCGTATGAAATAATTGCACTCTTTGCTTTAGCTAGAGATGCAGTAGTTTTATTTTGGCCGTTGACTTGTCCGTTATCTGAGCCAGAATTTGATATTAAAAAAACCGCCCCAGCCAGAATAATAGCCATAAAAAAAACAACAAGAGCAGCACCCTTTTGTTTATTAAAACTGGATAGACTATTTGATAAACGCATAATAATATTTTACTTAATCTTAACCGTTAAATTATCCACTTTATCGATGAGTTTGTCAGTAACACTTATCTTCGCTTCAGTGGGTTTTATCTGAAAGTTATCCTGTACCTGGGGATCAGATTCACTCCATTGCTGGCCTGGTTTGAGTTTTATGCTTTGTTGATTCACTCGAACGGGTACCTTATAGTTTTTGTTTGTTAATTTTTTTGTATTGATGATGATTTCATCATTTATCCTGGTTGACTTTAATGTATTACCATCATTAACAAAAACCACGGGTTTTTTATCACTTCTAATAACGACACCCTGCATTTTTACTGAAATGGGTTGGTGAAAAATTGAAGCTGAGGGGGCCTGTTGATTTTTGTCAAATTTTCCCTGTTCCCGTAGTTTATCCAGCTGTTGGCGTGTATGGGATGAAGTAAAAAGAGTGCGTAGCGCTTCTTGTGAATCAAGGCTTTCAGAAATGCTAGATCCTGGAATCATTATTAATAGACTAAAAAGGAAAGACTTTATCATTAGCTCCGCCTTTTTGTCGGTAAGCGAGGTGATTTTTTCTGCATGGTATACCAGTTTAATTTACATTTAGCCGAGAAATTTTTATTGGTAGCTGAATCAAGGAGAGATTCGGCCTGAGTTGTGTTTCTAACAATGGCACAACTTTTAATATCAAATAAGCCCTTTGCATCGTGGTGAAGTGAATTAATTATGGTATATAAATCCCCCTCATGCAGAAGTTGCATTTGTAATGTCATAGTTGATTTAAAGAGGTCTATTCCAGGAAATTGTTTAGTAAGTTGACTTGAGACTACTGTCTGACGTTGTTCTATATTATATTTTAAATAAGGAATTTTATGACGAGTTGTTACTTTCTCTAATGTATCAACCCAGTTAAGTCGATTTTCATTTCCAACAATACCCGAGTGTTCAAGATGCTGGTACCTGTCTTCAAATTGCGCCAATAATTTTTTCTGATTTATGCCAGTGTAATATCTATCTTTAGCGGTTCTTAAATTAACTTCAGCCAGACTCTTTTCATCATAAGCGGTTTGCCACCACGAATTAGAAACAAAAATTATCAGTATTGCCAAAACGAAACTAATAATTAAAGTAGCAAATTCTTTATGCAGGCTTTTTAACATGTCGAGTATCATGATTCACGACTCTGCATAAGTATTTCAATTTCAAATTTACCTTTTTCTTTGTCGCTATTTAAATTACTTTTCTGAGCTGAGCCGCTTTCATTTTCTATACTAGACTTTGATCTAATATCAACTGGCATGTGGTTTACCTTAACAGTTGAAATGAACTCGTTACTTTTAAACGCATCAATAATTGAATTTAACTTGTCCACAGATTGTTTAAGACTGCTCTGGGATACACGAATATAACCACCTATAATTGCATGTTGATTGATTTTATCGAGTTTCGCATAATCAGTAATAATTTTATTTCGACTATTGTTCTCTGCGGGTATTGTATTTCCCTGATGCTGTTGCCAACTAATACTGGTTATTTTTGTATCCTGCATACCCGAGCCTGTTAATATCTGGCTGATATCTACCATGAAATTCTGCGGTGATATATTTTTAGACTGTTGAATTTTTTCTGTTAACAGGACTGACGATTGCATCATTTTAGATTTTTTTAGTTTAGGCTCTAAATTAGCGAGTATTCTATTATAGTTATTATTAACGCCCCTGGTTTGTGTTTTAAGGGTAGCTGTCTGTTCATCAAATGTTACTGATTCAGAAAAATTATGTAATGACATTATGACGGCAAACAATAGTATAACGGCGCTTGAAGCATATAGTGATTTAGATAATAATTGCTCGTAATACCTGGAAAATAATGAGCGATTTCCATAGTGACCAATGGGTAATATTTTTGAAGCACAAATATAAGAATATATGCCGTTACTGTAATCAGTCAATCTTGATGAGTCTTTATTGGCCGAATGGTTAAATCCGAATTTTTCGGTAATGTCATTAAGATTATGATAATGAAAATTGTGAATGGCGGTATCAATACAGTGAGATTGTATTTTGGCTAAATCAGTTTTGCTACACATTACGTGTATTTGAACTTTTTCATCAAATCCAATAAATCGTTGATTAGATAAATAGCGTATAGTTTGCTCCACTTCCGAAGATATAAATTCACCAATTGTCGCGTCTTCAAGGTTTACAACAGCTGACCGGCTACTTTCCAGGTGTCCATTTTTAATAAACGTCTGACGTAAATTGCTGGGTACCTGTTGAGATACAAGTAAGACATTATTGGCCTTATTATCTATTTTAGTAAATAAACTTTTACTTAGTAGAGGTAGCGACCAGATGCCTGATATAGCAGTATTACATTCATGAATAGTGTTTAACCAGGGGTCAAGAATTTCCGGGTTGTTTAAAACACTATAAAGTAAGATATCATCTTTACGTCCCGATTTTTGTCGACCGATAATATTGTAATTAACATAATCTTTACTTTTTCTATAGTGCCTGTCAATTAAACGCTTAACAATGGACTTTCTATCTGCTGCCCCTACATGGGGAATATTTTCTATTTTGAAATCTTCTTCTATTAAATCGATTAAAAATCTGGCTGGTGTATTATCGGTGGCCAGTAAATAAGTTTTAAATTTTTCCAGGCCTTCTTTGCCGGGGTTAAAAACATAGGAAGCAATGCACTTCTCATTTTGCCAATGAAAAATGGTTAGTCTGTATCCGGAAAAATAAAAAATACGTTTCACAATACGTCACATTACTATAGTTGAATGGTTGTTAACGAGTCGTAGATTGGTCCAAGTACAGCGGACATAATCCACAACATTATGCCCCCCATAATAATGGTTAGCACCGGTGTCATCGCTGATTCCATTTTATCGACACTTTCTTTAACTTCTCGATTATAAAAATAACTGATATTTAATAAGGCTTCGTCTAATGCACCTGTGTTTTCGCCTACTTTAAGCATACGTATAACCAGTGGTGGATAAATATTGGCGGAGGAAAAGCTTTCTGATATCTGGCCACCGTCTGCAATTTTTTCACGTACTTGAATGATTGAATTTGTCAGTACCGCGTTGCCCATTAATAATTCAGATATCTTAAGGCTGTCGAGAACAGTCAAACCAGATGAGTACATCATGGCGAAATAATTTGAAAAGCGAGCCAGATTGGTTTTAAGAATAATCGGCCCGAAGATGTATAATTTTAGTTTGAGGTTATCAATAAATATGCGTACAGCCGGTTTTCGTTTGGCGATGGCTCGAAGAGCAAAAAATAACGCTACAGGGGTGCCAAAAACGATATACCAGTAATTTCCCAGAAACCACGATGTTGCGATTAGTGCGCGGGTATGCAGAGGGATAACGCCACCCAGCTCTTCTATAAATGGAATCAGCTCAGGCACCAGAAAAATCATTAAGTAGGAAACGACGGCTGTGATGACGAGCGTCACGATAGCCGGGTAAATCATGATTTTTTGTGTGTGGGCAATTAACTCATCATGCCATTTAAGTGTTTCCGCCATATCATGTAACACTTCTGAAATGCGTCCTGTTTCTTCGCCTACCTGTATGAGTGCAATATAAACGGTATCGAAAATTTCCGGAAACTCTGAGAGAGCACCAGAAAAGGTTTTACCACCTTGAATCTCATCGATTAAACCGGATAAAACTTCCCGCATTCTACTGTTAGGGATAGAATCTTTCAGGTCTCCCAAACCTTCAAGAATGCTAACCCCCGATTTAGTTAGCTGTTGCATTTGAAAAGTAAAATTGATTAATTCTTTGCGGGGTATGCCTCTGGTTTTAAAATCAAAAAAACGGGCGTTCTTTTCACTGTAATTTATCAGATCCATACCCATTCCACTCAGGCGTTGTTCAAGATCCAGCAAGTTGTCAGCCTCTATGCTGTCATTGCGAATTTTTCCTGACATATCAATGGCTTTATATTTGTACATAATGGCCATAATCTTCGTTACAACCGGTCAGTGAGGTCGATTACTCGGCTCACTTCATCAAGTGTGGTAATGCCTTCTATAACTCTTCTGGTTGCATCATCAGCCAGGGACTGGAAGGCATTTTCTTTTAAATACTTTTTAAATTTCCCCATGGTTAATTGCTCTGCGATCATTTCATCTAGTTCTGAATTAATTCTTAAAACTTCTAAAATAGCTAACCGACCTTTATAGCCAATACCATCACATTTGTTGCAGCCCGTTGCGTCAAAAATTTGCAGTGCATCTGCTGGTTTAACGCCGAGTAGTTTTTTTTCTACATCTACTGCTTCACGGGGTGATCTGCAATGGGGGCAAAGTTTTCGTACCAGGCGCTGCCCGATAATGCCGATAATATTACCCGACATGATTTCAGCTTTGACACCTATATCAATAAGGCGAGGTATAGAACCGATGGCAGAATTTGTATGTAGAGTTGAATAAACCTGATGACCGGTCATCGCCGCACGTAGTGCCATCTCCGCGGTGTCAGAATCACGAATTTCACCTACCAGAATAATGTCCGGGTCCTGGCGCATCAAGGAACGAATTCCATTGGCAAAATCCATGCGTAAAACTTCATTGATGGAGGTCTGGCGTATCATATCCATGGGATATTCCACCGGGTCTTCCAGGGTCATGATATTAACTTCTATAGAACGTACATATCCCAGCATGGAATAAAGAGTGGTGGTTTTACCGCTACCGGTGGGGCCGGTTACTAGAATGATGCCTTCCGGGCGAGCCATCATGAGTTTTAGTTGTGATAATGCATCATCATGTAAACCCAGTTCATCAATTGGTACGATACCCTTTGCCCGGTCGAGAACACGTAATACAACATTCTCCCCATGGGTTGTGGGCTGGGATGAAACACGAAAATCAATTTGGTGACCGCGAATATTTAAATTAATGCGTCCATCCTGTGGTGCACGGGTTTCAGCAATATTCATATTCGACATGACTTTTAATCGCACAACAATGGCAGACCAGTAATCTTTATGTAAGCTACGAACCTGTCGAAGCACGCCGTCAATTCTATATCTTAAGCGTAAAAAACCTTCTTCTGGTTCAAAGTGAATATCAGAAGAACCGCGTTTTACCGCATCGGCTAAAATAGCGTCAACTAAACGAACCAGTGGCTGGCTGTAAGCGTCACCTTCAACATCCAGGCTATCATAATCAACTTCACCGGTTTCAATTTCGTGTAAAATACCATCTACCGATAACTCATAACCATAGAACTGGTCGATGGCATCGGAAATTTCGCTTTCGCCAGAAAGTAATGAGATTATTTCAATGCGATTACCGACAATCGCACGCAGGCGATCGAGAACAACCAGATTATAAATATCCGTCATTGCGACCGATAAGGTGTCTTCATCTCGATTAAAACTAACAGGAAGAATATTATAACGAAGTGACAGTTCCTTCGGGATGAGTTGAAGCGCTTCGTTATCGGGCACGACATTTGAAAGGTCAATACTCTCTTTACCGAGCATTTCACCCAATGCATCCCGTAAAGCCGCTTCGCTAATAAAACCCAGAGATACCAGTGCTTCACCCAGAGGTTTTGCGGATTTTTGTTGCTCCTTCAGGGCAATATTTACCTGATCCTCGGTGATCAGGCCCTGAAAAATAAGCTCTTCTCCAAGCCGTTTTTTCTTAGCCCTGAGTGCAGAACCAATATCGGTGATCGTATCAGTTACTGAACTGTTCATAGCGAGCTCTCTTGAAGAGCTAGAATTCGTTGTTGAGTGTCTGCTTGAGAAAAATTACCACGGGATGCTTTATTTAATTCAAGACTGAGTTTATAAAATTCCAGCGCCTGCTTTTTTTTATCCAGATGATCTAGACTCACCGCAAGATTATAAGCGTAATCTGCATTTTTATTTTCAGATGACCAGGCGCTAAAGTATGCAGATTGAGCTTCAGCCCATCTTTTCTGTGAAGAATACTGAGTGCCTAATGCAAAATACAGGTGTGCAGATTCAGCCTGGTTTTTAAGCATGAAATTAAGTTGTGATTCAGTAAGCTGTGGATTGACCTGATTTTCAAGGCTACTTAAACCTGCTATGGCGATACTGTCTTTTGGGTTAAGTTTTAATAAATAGCGATATTTTTGTCGTGCAAATTCAAAACGTTTTTCTTTAGTCGCAATTGCGGCTAATCCAAGTAATGCATCGCGGTTCCTGGCTTCACGTTGTAGTGCTTTTTTGTAAAGTACAGCAGACTGGCGATAGTTTTGATTAATGAATGCATTATAGGCGTCTCGAAGTAAAACATGTATGGGATCAATTTTATTTGTGCGCACAATGCTTATCGGTTTTTTAGATGCTTTATGTGCTGCCAGTGGTTTTGAAATAACAGGATCAGGTTTAGGTACCTGTTTTTTTGGTGCGACAGGTTTTAGTGTTTCTGGTTTACTAAACACGGTTTTCTGTATAGCTGTCGAGCTTTTGGGTGTTTGTGCAGGGGCTAAATTTTTTTTCTGAGACGGTATATCTCGAGTAACAGGTGTTGCATGACTTGCGATATAGATATTCTGTTTTGTTGTTTGTGATTCAATATATAAATATAAAACAGAGCCTATAAATGACAGGATAATAAAAGCAATTAAGGCGATATTTTTTTTTAATTTATCAGATCGACTATGCTTATTGCTTTTATTAATCAGGGCAGATAATGCCTGTTCATTTTTAATTCGATCGGTGTTATTTTGTGTTATGGTTCTGGATGTTTGATTATTATTAACAGCCGCTTTTTTTGTATCAGTTACCTGATCATTATTCGTGTTTGCCAAGTCGGGATTATCGACATGGTTTTTATCATTAGATAATTCAAGTGGTAATACTTCTAAATCCTTAGTTTGATTGCTGTCAAAAGTATCCGTTAATTTTTTTGATGATTTGATGGTTGACTCAGTAGCCTGCTGCTTTAAAGCCGAAGCTTTTTTAGCCTTAGAAATAACAGATTCATCTACCTCTGGAAATTCTTCGTTTACTTCTTTTTTAGCTTGAGTGTCTGTTGTTTTAGAATTCAACTCAAGATTTAGATCCAGGTCATTATCAGCTGTTTCTTCAATCGTAGAAGGTTCACTTGATTTGATGTGATTAGAATTTTGCTTAACTGATTTGGCCTGTTCAGGTTTGGTCTGTTCATGTTTGGTCTGTTCAGGGGATACATCACTGGACGCCGGGTTATCAGATTTGGCGTTTTTATCATCAGCGGCTTTTTTTAATGCATCGAGTAAAAGGCTCATAACAAATCCATATCACTCAGTAGAAGGATTTTTTTTAACATTCTTAGATTCTTTATTAGTTGTTGAATCTTTTAGTGCATTGAGTGGTTTGGGTAAAAACTTTTGATATTCAGACAAATCGCCGCTTAAACTTGCATGATGAATAACAACAGGGCGTATAAAAATAATTAATTCAGATTTTTCTCGAAAGTCATCATCATATCTAAATAGTGCGCCGATAATGGGAATTGATGAAAGAATAGGTACACCCGTTTCCTTATCATTAACCGTATCCTGCATCAAACCACCAATAACAGCGGTATCACCACTGTTAATGGTTAAAATAGATTCAATTTCCCTTATCTGAATAACCGGTACCTCAGAGATAACCTCCGCATCTTTAAAGGCAGGGTTTGGGTCTTCAACTGAATCAATAACTCGAGAAATGGTCGGCCGAATATTTAATGTTACCGCCTCATGTTCATTAATGAAGGGAGTAACAGACATAACAAAACCGACAGGCACCGTTTTAATTTCAGTTTCGAAGGTTGTTAGAGATTGAGTTTCTGAAATAGAGGTATCCACATTCATTTCAAAATAAACAACATTATCAACGACTTTTAAAATGGCTGGCTGGTTATTAATGGCCATTACTTTGGGGCTCGATAAAACCTGTACATCACCAAATTGTTCAAGAGACTTTAAGGTAAGACTGACTTGATTGCCATTGATAGAATCATTTAAAGTGAGTGATGAAAAAGGGGGTTGAGCTAAATTACTTCCGGCTAAATTGGTGAGTAAATTAAGTCCAGAGGAAGGGTCTTTAGCGACCACTGACCAGTCAACCCCCGCTTGATAACGGTCACTAAGTTTTATTTCTGCTATGGTAGCCTCAATCATGACCTGACGCTTGGAAATATTGAGAACGTTATCAATAAAATTCTGAATTTCCTTATGCTGTCGATAGGTTGCCCTGACCATAACTAAACCGGTTTCTCGGTTTACGATAACATTACTATTATTTTCTTTTTTGTTGCTTTCTGGTGTGCTGGAAGACGTCTCATTTTGTGAGTTTATTTGCTCAGGGTCGTATAATATTTCAATAATATTTTCGGTTAAGCTTTGCCAAAATTTGTTGTCAGAAGTTAAAAGTACTTCGGTGAGTGAGCTATTATTTTCGTTCTGTTTTCTGCTGCCGCTCTGGGTTTGGCCAATGCTTCCCTGGCCTGTTGATCCAATGTTAGTTGCAACGCGGATAATACCTTTGGATTCTCGTGAAATATTAACGTAGTCAACAACATAGTTCTGTAAATAAGGGAGATCGGCACGAACACGTAAGGTGTTATCTTCTAGCTTATAGCGAATATCCGTTTGCTGGGAAATGCGTTCAAGAATTTGCGGCAGGGTTTGATCTATAGCATTTAAGGTAACGGTGCCTTCAATATCGTCATGTATATCCAGGTTGATTTGTGCATCCCGCGCCATTGAGAACAACAGGTCTTTCGCAGATACTTCACTTACCACTACGGTATAGGTTTCAAGTTGAGGGCGATCCTCTGGTACGGGTAATAAAGTGGTTTGAGACACGGTTGCGGGAATATTCGCCTGTTCCTGTTGGACTTTATCAAGATGTCCCTCCGATGGTTTCGGTGGGCGTGTAGGCCCACAGGAAACGAGTGACAGGGTAAGGCCCAGTACAGCAAGTGTAGCGGTAACATTAAAAATAAGTTGTTTAATACAGTAATAATTCATGAAGATATCAGAGATTCCCCTGTTGCCTGGTTTTATGAATATCTGCTTTTATACCTTTTATCGTTCTCAAATAAGGGCTATTTTTTTGCAGCCATGGGTGCAGCTGTTGCAATTGATTAACCGCCTGATCACGCTCTACATACTTATTATATAGCACACTGTAAAACAATCTCCCGCGTATCGAGACCTGATAAATGTAGATATCCTGCAGGTTAAGGTAACGAGACGTATGTGTCAAAAAACGTTTTACATCATTTTCCAGTCTGCTATCGATTAAGCTAAGCTGGATTGTGAAACTGTCATTCAGGGCGTTTTCCAACCAGTGTTTCGTTTTTTGCAGGTGTTGATGAAGGCCGATATCTTGGGCTGTTAAAGGTGTAAATGTCTGCTGATTAATGGAAGTCGCCCCGGACGATTCTGCTGTATGAATAAGCTGGGACTCAGATGGAGGGCTTACTGTCGTGTTTTGACTGGGTGTTCGTATAGCCCGGGGCGTTTGCTTGGAGATGGGCGTTTGCATAGAGATGGGTATCAGGGTTCCAACCCAGATAGCCATTAGAATAACACTGAGTGCAATCAATATTTTAACTGTGGCTTGCCATTTAAATTCCTGGCCAAAGTCACTGTCTTTTGCTGCCATACTAATATGCCTGGCTTTAATGCTATGACCATCATCTGAAAAAGCAGCCAGCAAAGCCTTATCAGCGAGAATATTAATGCGACGTGTTAAGCCATTGGATTTACGCTTTATATTTTTGGCCATTTCAGGTGAAAATATATCCGGCCCACGATAACCAACCGCGTGCATTCTGAAATTTAAATAATTATAAACATCCTGTACGGGAAAGGGTTCAAGATAAAAATTCTGCGTGATACGTTCTTTTAGCTGACGAATAGAATTATGGCGTAGTTTTTCATCAAGTTCGGGTTGGCCAAATAAAACCATCTGTAATAGCTTGTCATTATTCGTTTCAAGATTACTGAGTAGGCGAATTTCCTCTAATGTTTCAATTGGCATGCTTTGCGCTTCTTCAACAAATACGACAACCTGTTTATTGTTTGCGTGTTTTTCTAACAGGTAGTTTTGCAGCTTTTGCATCACTTCCAGTTTGCTGGATTCTGATGTGATAGTAAGTTTTAATTCAAAGGCAATAACATGCAATATATTTTCAGGTGACAGGCTTGGGTTGGCAATGTAAACAACTTCAATATCATCGCCTAATTCAACTTCAAGCATACGGCATAACATAGTTTTGCCTGAACCCACTTCACCAACCACTTTAATAATGCCTTCACCAGAGACAATCGCGTACTTTAATGCCTCTAAAGCGGCACCCCGTTTATTGCCGCTGTAAAACATACTGGTATCAGGCGTAATTTTAAAAGGGAGTCGCTGTAAACCAAAATGCTCAAGATACATAAGTCACCTACTTACAATATTTATGGTTAATCATTTTTCTGCATTCGACTATAAAGCGTTGTTCTGTTTATTTGTAGCGCTTTAGCTACCTTACTCAGGTTGCCGTTATAGAGCTGCATTGCCTGTTGAATAATAAACTCTTCCAGCTCTTTTAGTTTTAAATTAAGGTTAAGTTCACCATTGGCCAGTTGTTGTTGTATTAGCTGGTCACTAAACATATTTTGTTGTAAATGATGGGTGCTATCTGTTAAAAATTGTTGGGGTTCGAATTCTTGCTGTAGCTGCGAGGCATCTATCGTTTGATCAGGATATTTTGTGCACAATCGAATAACTATATTACGTAACTCACGAACATTGCCTGGAAATTCGTATGCCTGCCAACTCAGTTTTGCTTTATCATCAAGTTTTATTGGCTTGATAGAGTCCGCATAAAATTGCAAAAAATGTTGTAGTAACAGTAAGCTGTCATTCTCTCTTTCACGAACCGGCGGCATTTGTATTTTTAAAATACTAAGTCGATGAAAAAGATCTGAACGAAAATTACCCCGTGCAACTTCCTGTTGCAGTGATTTATTAGTGGCGGCAATAATGCGTGCCTGGGATTTTATGCAACGTGTTTCACCAATACGATGAAACTCACCACTTTCCAAAACGCGTAATAATTTAGCCTGTAAATCATAAGCCATTTCACCTATTTCATCGAGAAATAGCGTGCCGTCTTCTGCCTCTTCAAAAAAACCTTTATGTGATTTATCCGCACCGGTGAAGGCGCCCTTTGAATGGCCAAATAATTGTGATTCAAGAAGTTCTGGTGCTATAGCGGCGCAATTGATAACCAGATAAGGTTTATCTGCGCGTTTACTTTGTTTGTGTAAAGCGGTTGCTACCAGTTCCTTGCCGGTGCCGGATTCACCCTCAATCAAAACAGGAAAAATAGTGTCAGTAAATTGAATGATTTGTTCTCGTAGTGCTGAAATAGGTGCACTGTCACCAACAATTGGCGATGGCTTATTTTCGCAATGGCGATTACTTTCAACCTGTTTTAGCATTAATTGATGGTTTAGTCGGGTTTGCAGTAATGCCGGGTCAGCGGGTTTAGGAATGAAATCTACAGCACCGAGTGTTAAAGCATGGTGCATATTCGCTTCATCGTTTTGCCCAGATAACACGAGTATTTTCATCTGTGAATCAATAGCTAATAGATCTTCTATCAGGGCAAAGCCTTCATCGGGTGCATGGGGTAAAGGGGGCAAGCCCAGGTCGACGAGTGCGAGTTCAGGTTTGATGTTGAGTTTTGAAAGTAATAATTTAGCTTCAGGGCGTGACTCGGCGCTTACCACCTGAAAATTTTTTTTAAGAATAAAACCAAAACTTTCTGTAATTATGGGGTCATCATCTATTAGTAAAACGACAGGCTTTTGCATATTTTTTTTCACATCGCCAGTAAGCGATTTGCCCAAGGTTAAAAAGCCCTAAATAATTGTTTTGTATGATAGTATTTAGACCTAAAATGCTATTTAGTCAATGTCTAATAAAAGCTATTTATTGTTTTACATAAATAAAACTACATATCATTTTGAAAATTTTGGTTTTAATGGAAATATCTCTAATTTTTTAACACGCAGAAGTAGCACCTGAAACCTGTAACGGAAATAAATGAAAGCATCTATTTATACCCCTCCAGCAAAACCCAGCTGACGCCAGGCCTCATAACTGATAATAGCCACCGCATTAGACAGATTCAGGCTGCGACTCGTGGCCTGCATAGGAATTCTTAAACGATTTTCAAGTGCAATGCTTTCCATTACTTCAACGGGAAGCCCTGCGGTTTCTGAACCAAATAATAAAACATCGTCTGCCTGATATTCAATTTGATCATGGGGTCGGCTCCCCTTTGTGGTACAGGCCAAAATTCGACGCTCACCCATTTTTTCTAAAAAGCCCTGGTAGTTCGGGTGTAGGGTAACATTTGTCATATCACTATAATCCAGCCCAGCTCGACGAAGTTTTTTTTCTTCTAAATCAAAACCCAGGGGTTCTATTAAATGAAGCTGACAACCATTGTTCGCAATTAAGCGAATAATGTTTCCCGTGTTGGGGGCAATTTGTGGCTCGTATAAAGCAATATGAAACATAGAAAACTTTTGTTTATAGTAACTGTAGGTGCAGGCTTTGGCTCACGATGAGGTGCATACAAAACTCAAGTCTACAGGAGTGTGCAATCATCGACTATTTCTTAACCTGAGTTTTTATCCCCTGGGTACTGGTAACCAGGTTAGAGGCACCTAAAATAGCAGCTGCCCCCTCAAGGCTGGTGCCACCACCATTAACCAGGATATGCGGTACTTTTACGATGGCCGGGTTTTTAATTGCTGCGCTAAGGGTTTTTTCCAGTGCCTGTAATTGCATAGCACGATCCTTACCTAATACCCTGGCCTGTGCTTCCTGGCCTTTGGCAATTTCTACCAGTTTTAATTTTTCACCCTCACCTTCGAGCTTTAGCTGATTCTTACGATGTTTAGCCGCTTTCTCAGCAATTTCCGCTTCTACCAGTTTAGTCTGTTGATTGGCAGTGGCGCGTTCACGCTCAACCTTAATGCGCTCCTGTTGGGCATCACGTTCTTTCTGATAAGTAGACTTTAGTTGTGCAGCAAGTTGTTCACGCAGGGTTGCAACCAGTAACTCAGGTGGAATAGCGGGTTCACCCATTCTTACTTCCTGAATCGTGACACCGGCTTTTTCACCTTCGAGTGCAATGGCCTGCTCAACAAGTTCAACGATTTCATCGCGATGTTCAACAAAATCTAATACTTTACGCCCGGGTGCGCCCCCTATAGTTCTTAAAATATCGCGAATGGCTGGGGTAATGATATTGTCCTCAACTCGTTGCAAATCACCAATCGCGGCAACAACCTGTGGAGCATCTTTAGGGTGTACCTGCACTACAACCCGCATATCAACCGGCACAGTCCATCCTTCAACCCGTACGTTAATGGCTTTGTCCGCTGCGTTTTTGGGTATGTGCATGTCAGTAGAGGTTTCATCCTGGGAAATAGTGCCATCGTCACCCACACGCAGGTTTATTTTGCGTTGCGTATATCCACCCTTATAAACCCAGGTTTGTAAACGTGTGGGAATAATAGTGACTACAAAGGCTTTTTCATTTAGATAATAACGACCCGGTGGCAGGGGTTCATTGATTACACCGATACAGCCTTTGGGCACGGTAGGTGTAGCAATTTTGGCACCGGATTGTCCACTGGTATTTAAAACATCCGGGCAGTTTTTGCTGGTCTGGATATTTGAACGTATTACGGCCACGTGTCCCGTAGCGACATCCAGGGCGGGTTTGGTTTCAACATTAAACAAATAACGATTTATTCGATAACGACCCGGGCGTAAAACACTAGCCTGGGGTCCTTTTTGTCCCTTGCCCTCAGTCAGAAAGTATTTAGCATCTAACATATCTTTAAACTTTTCATCTGGCCAGGGATCAGCTAAAAACTGTCCGCTGCGCAGGGGAAGTCCATCATTAGCGGTTAATAAACCGTATTGGCCTTCGGGAATATTGACTACATCGGCATATTCAATGTCATAAAGAATTTTAACCAGGGGCATTAAGTGGAAACCCGGTCCAACGATATCAGCCTGTGGTCCCTTTTCACTATCGGCGGCAATGATCTGGCCCGTAGGTAAATCCGCTGCAAAGTAAATGCGTTTTAAATGTCCTACTTCATTTGAGTCGACGGTGACAAATGAGCGAGATAACAGGCCAAGAATACCCAATACAAGCAAAACCCCGCGCACCGCCATATTTTTATAATTGTTAGATAACAACGATTTACTGATGGAAAATGCGGCAACTATTGCAACAATAGATAAAACTGTAATAACCATTATTCACTCCATGTTTAATGTCAGCATGCAAAATGACACACTTAACTAATCAGGTGTATAGAATACATGGCTTGAAATTTGAATAAAGAGAAAAATGAATAAATAGTTTCACAACTGTCACGTTAATTTAAATATCGCCCTGTGGACTTAAAAATCCAGAATACATAACACCAGATAATAGTGACATATCACGATGCCACGTTGCTAAATCTTCTTTACAGAATTTACCTAAGTCATCATGACCACAGGCACGAGCCATAACTTGCATCAGTTCCACAGAGGCATTAAAAAAGTTATGTAACTGCCCGGATGATTTTTGTATATCCAGTTTGTTACGTAGCTCAGCTTTTTGTGTGGCAATGCCGGTTGGGCAGTTATTCGAGTTACACATTCTAGCCGCAACACAACCAATAGCCTGCATCGCACTATTTGAAATTGCAATGCCATCGGCACCTAGGGCAAGCGCCTTAACAAAATCTATTGGTACACGTAAACCACCTGTAATAATAAGTGTCACACGACCACTTGCACCCTGCTCATCGAGATAACGTCGTGCACGAGCCAGTGCAGGAATGGTGGGCACACTAATGTGGTCCCTGAACATTTCGGGGGCGGCACCGGTTCCACCACCTCGGCCATCCAGTATTATGTAATCAGCACTGGCATCCAGTGCAAATTGAATATCTTTTTCAATATGGTTTGCACTAAGCTTGAAACCAATGGGGATACCCCCGGTAATTTCCCTGACACGATCTGCAAAATGTTTAAAATCAGATACAGAAGAAAGATCTTTAAAGGTCGGTGGAGATATCGCAGGCTGGCCTTCGGTAATACCTCTTACCTGGGCTATTTTTCCTTTATTTTTATTCCCCGGAAGATGTCCACCTGTGCCCGTTTTTGCTCCCTGCCCACCCTTGAAATGAAAAGCCTGTACATTTTTTAACAGCTCTTCTTTATAACCAAAGCCAGCGCTGGCGAGTTCATAAAAATAACGTGAATTGGCAGCCCGTTCTTCGGGTAACATGCCCCCTTCTCCGGAACAAATTCCCGTACCCGCAAGCTCAGCCCCCTTTGCTAATGAAATTTTTGCTTCCTCAGACAGGGCTCCAAAACTCATATCAGATACAAACAGCGGGATTTGTAATTTCAAAGGTCGTTTAGCTTCAGGGCCAATAATGAGTTCAGTGCCAACAGGCTGGTCTTCCATTAAAGGTTTGGTTGCCATTTGAGCGGCCATTAATTGAAGCTCATCCCAGTGAGGAAGCACATTACGTGGAACCCCCATAGATGTCATCGGGCCATGGTGCCCCAATTTTGTTAAGCCATCTTTAGCAAGCTGGTGAATGAACGCGACAGTGGGTTCTTCTGGTGTTGCTATGGCTTGCGGTAGATCTGTTGATTCAGCTGATAATCCCGGACCTTCTTTGCCAATACTTTCATTATTAAATTGTTTATGTGATCCGTCACAATAAGGTGCATTGTGCGTATGTTTGCAGGCACATAAATAAGCCTCACCATCTTGCTCTGCTGTAAAAGCAACGGGTTTAAATTCGGTTCCCGCATGTGAGCCATCGCAAAAAGGTTGTTTTTTAGAACGACCACAGGCACAGAAATAATAGTCTTCATTTTTATTAAGCGTAACTTGTTTTGGTTTGTTGTCTGCGATGATGGGTTTATTCATATTTGTTCCTTATAAAAATATTCTACTTTTAGTTTTCCTGTTTTAATTTTCCTGTTTTAATTTTCCAGTTTTAGTTTTTCAGTTTTAGTTTTTCAGGGCTTTCTCCGCAAGTCCCGAATTGAGGGCCCTTTGTCAGCGCCCAGGTCGCTTAAAACCCTTGCGCGCGCGTTCAACTTTTTTTCTGCTCACACAGCCCTCAACATGATCGTTGATCATTCCCATTGCTTGCATAAAAGCATACGCGGTAGTGGGGCCAATGAATTTCCAGCCAAGTTTTTTCAGATCTTTTGATAGAGCCAGCGATTCCGCCGAAGTTGAGACAGTCTGTGGTTTAGCCAGTTGCTTCACGTCAGGCTCATAACGCCACAGGAAAGCGGCCAGTGAGCCTTCCTGTTTAACCAGTTTCCGGGCCTGTCGTGCATTATTGATGGTCGCTTCGATCTTGCCTCGGTGTCGGACGATCCCTTCGTCTTTTAGCAAACGAGTAAGGTCACGTTGGGTAAAGCGCGCAATCCTGTCAAAATTAAAATCATGGAAGGCGGCACGGAAATTCTCGCGCTTGGCGAGTATGGTGCGCCAGCTTAGTCCGGATTGAAAACTCTCCAGACTCAGCTTTTCGAATAAACGATGGTCATCACTGACCGGAAAGCCCCATTCGGTGTCGTGGTAGTTTAGAAACTCCGGTGCGGCATCGCACCAGCGACAACGTGATTCGCCATCGGGGCCTACTATTATCTCTTCACTCATGTGTTACCTGTCCTGTGTTTTAAATTACTCAGTCGAGTTAAAAAAGGCAATATTATGTAACACTTACTGACAGCATTATGTCAGTAAGTGTTAATGTTAAAACGATGGTGTGCATATTCCATATCATATGAACGCTTTAAATGCCTCGAAACCCTGTGTCGTTATGAGATCTTACCTGATCTAATCTAATGCCTTACCAGGGGCCTTACCTGGACACACATGCTAATATTGGTGGGCTGCTTAGCTGCTCTATACGAACAACTTATTATATTTTACTTCTTTCTGACTAGGGTTAATCCATCTGCAATTTTTAACATACTTATATCAACGCGGTGATCGTTTTTAATTTTATTATTTAAATCTCTAACAGATTGAATGCTTTCTTCAGAAATAACACTTCTTAGAGATTCCATTAGCACACTTGAATCAATAACTGCTCCGAACAGCAAAACATTATCAATGGCAATTAATCCACCTGATTTTAATAGCTGCAGTGAAAGTTCATAATAGTTGTCATAATTATCTTTATCTGCATCTATGAATATAAAATCAAATGACTGGTCCTGCCCTTCTTCAATTAGTGCGTTAAGTGTGTCAACTGCTGGCCCAAGCCTAAGGTCTATTTTTTTTTCGACTAATGCCTCAGTCCAGTATTTTTTAGCTATATTGGTCCAATGCTCACTTACATCACATGCAACCGTATAGCTATCGTCTGGCATTGCCTGAGCAACACATAAAGCACTATATCCCGTGTACACACCAATTTCGATTGTTCGCTTTGCACCAATGAGCTTTACCAACATCGACATGAACTGCCCCTGTTCTGGAGGTATCTGCATTATTGCTG
>Ga0316207_10000563_pt1 | contig 57144 bp, 46 predicted proteins | sample 6weekpyrite_MG_FD_204943 | JGI IMG/M metagenome (GOLD analysis project Ga0316207, IMG submission 204943) | Microbial mat bacterial communities from mineral coupon in-situ incubated in ocean water Damariscotta River, Maine, United States -... | ecosystem: Environmental > Aquatic > Marine >...
ACTTTTTAGAAACACGCTAATATCAACTGGAGACCAGGATGAGCGATTTACAAAATATCATCGAAGAAGCTTTCGAACGCCGTGCAGACATTACCCCCCGCAACGTTGAAACACACGTACGCGAAGCCGTAGAAGAATGCATAAACATGCTCGATTCAGGTGCCACTCGTGTAGCTGACAAAACTAGCGGTGACTGGGTTGTTAATGAATGGTTAAAGAAGGCCGTATTACTTTCTTTCCGCATTAACGATAACGAGTTTATTAAAGGTGGTTTCACTAACTACTACGATAAAGTTGAATCTAAGTTTGCCGATTACAACACAAAAGATTTCCGTGAATCCGGTGTACGAGTCGTTCCCCCCGCAACCGCACGTAAAGGATCATTCATAGCTCCCAGTGTTGTAATGATGCCTTCCTATGTAAATATTGGCGCCTATGTTGACAGTGGTACCATGGTTGATACATGGGCAACCGTTGGCTCATGTGCACAGATTGGTAAAAATGTTCACCTCTCGGGTGGTGTTGGCATCGGCGGAGTTTTAGAACCCTTGCAGGCGGCCCCTACCATTATCGAAGATAACTGCTTTATCGGTGCACGCTCAGAAGTTGTTGAAGGTGTTATTGTTGAAGAAGGTTCAGTTATTTCAATGGGTGTTTACATTGGCCAGAGCACAAAAATATTTAACCGCATGACTGGTGAAGTTAGCTACGGTCGCATCCCTAAAGGGTCTGTAGTGGTTTCAGGTAATCTGCCATCTAAAGATGGTACTTACAGCTTGTACTGTGCAGTAATCGTTAAGCAGGTAGATGAAAAGACCTTAGGCAAGGTTGGCATCAACGAATTACTGCGTGATATTGATTAAAAGATAAACGGCTTATTTGTCCGCTAATAAACGCAAAATACGCAAATAAAATAAAAAGATTTAACCAGGTGTAATGCGCCGTAGGTGCATTAACCTGATAAATTTGCTTCATTAGCGGACAAAAGCTTTTAAAAAACATGACAACTCTATACGGCATCCCCAACTGCGACACCATTAAAAAAGCCCGAAAATGGCTTAAAGACAATGGTATTGAATTCGAATTTCACGACTATAAGAAACAGGGCGTTCCTGAAAAAGAACTCAGGGCCTGGGTTAATAAACTCGGCTGGGAAGTTTTATTGAATAAACGTGGTACTACCTGGCGAAAGCTGGATGATGAGACAAAAAATTCAGTTGATAAAAACGCTGCAATTCAGATAATGCTGGAAAACCCCAGTATTATTAAACGACCTGTTCTGATAAAAAATAAAACTATTCTGGTAGGATTTAAGATTGATGAATATTCTCAATTATAAAATAATTAACTAAAGTTTAAAAAATAAAAAATGTTAGTTTTTTATAGTTAATCGAGATTTTTAATCCTGTCTGATTTATTAAGCATGTCTTCACATAGCCATAATTCAGCTTCTTCTACTGACTTGAAAACCTGAAAACGTTGACTAAGGTCACGGGATAATATTGTAAAAAGTTTGATTAATGGTGCCGCTAATACAGATTTTGATAATAAGGCGACTTTAGCCTTACCTCTCTTCTGGTTATATTTTTTACGTATTTTTACAAAGCGTTTTATATATTCAATATCTATGTGATCAAATAACAGCTCTTGCATATCCAGCAGTGAGTTTACATTTGGGGGCATTTCATCTGAATTACATATTTCATTCATTCTACGATCTGCTTCATCGGTAGTTGGATGCCCTTTCGCGATGATTAACAGGTAATTAAGCTTTTTATTATATTTTAATTCAATTGGCATTTTAACAACTATATGTCGATTTTGTTCTGTAATAAATATTAACTCACCTATGTGAGCGTAATTAACAAAACCCTAAAGGGATGCGTTATTCCGGCCTAAATAAAGCTCGGATAAATCTAACTCATAATAGATATATTAATCAATGTTTTTTACTCAATTGTTGTGCAAAAACAACAGAATTACTAGTTGGCAACTCACAGATGCCAAGCCTGCACACATAAGCGGTTGTTTTGCCTTTAATGGCAAGCTTGCCCTCAGCAGCAGAAATTATTTCGCTCTGTTGTTTAAGGTCGAGGCCTTCAGCTACAACCGATAATATACGGTTGGGCAAGTAGAGTTTTCTAAACTCTGCAATAAATACTTCGCTTTCCTGTTTTTTATCTTCGGGTGTTATTATAATTATTTCTTTGGCTTTATCATAATAAAAATCCAGTGCTAGTAACATTTTAGAAAGTGCCATGGGTGCTTCATTTAAAATAGAAGAAAAAGATTTCACTGATTTTACGGCACGTGCTGTATATGACTCTTTCGAGGTAAATACCCCTAACCTGAATAAGTTTAAAACCTGTACTGAGTTACCGGTTGGCTCGGCCCCATCATAATTGGGTTTCTCTCTGGCGAGCAATTTTTCATGGTCATTACTTGTTTTGTAAAAACCACCCTTTTCAGTATCTTCGTAATGCTTTTGCAGAACCTTATCCAGCTCTATCGCTTTATTCATCCACTGAATATCATAAGTTGCTTCATAAAGATCGAGTAAGCCCGCTATAAAAAAGGCATAATCATCCAGATAAGCATTATGTTTTGCTATACCATCCTTATAACTCCTGAATAAACGACCATTGACATATAATTTATTTAGAATAAAACGAGTTGATTTAACTGCCTGAAGAATAAATTCCCGATTATTTAATATCAGACCAGCTTTTGCATAGGCTGATATCATTAATCCATTCCAGGCGACTAATATTTTTTCATCTCTAAGGGGAGCCGGTCGTTTTTTACGCGCCTGATATAGCAGACGGTTTGAGTTATTTATTAAACTCGTTAATTTCTCTTTATTTATAGAGTGTGTTTTAGAAAACTCAAATAATAATTCCGGTGTATTAAGAATATTCCGTCCTTCGAAATTACCCGCATCTGAAACTGCATAATATTTATTAATAATGTCAGCCCGTTCTTTACCCAGTACTTTAAGTAATTCATCACGACCCCAGGTAAAAAAATATCCTTCTTCTCTATCTCCCGACGGGGTAATACTGTCTGCATCAGTGGCAGAATAAAAACCACCTTCAGCTGAAGTCATATCTCGTTTAATATAATGTAAAGTTTCATTAACTATTCTTTTATAATTAGCGTTCCGTGTAAACTGGTATGCTTCTAGATAGTCTGTAACTAATAACGCATTATCATAAAGCATTTTTTCAAAATGCGGTACTAGCCATTCATTATCGATAGAATAACGATGAAACCCTCCACCTACCTGATCATATATTCCTCCTGCCGCCATTTTAGTCAATGTTGTCTCAACAATTTTAAGCACTTTTTCATCGCCACTACGCCTATGATAGCGCAGTAGAAACTGTATCGGAGTTGTACTGGGAAACTTTGGCGCATCGCCAATTCCACCATAAAAAGAGTCAAAATTATCTTTATAATACCCGGCGGCTAATTGCATTATATTTTCGGCTGGTAATTCTGAACCACTATCAGGCTGTAAATTAATTTTAATTTCCTGGGCAATATACTGGCTAGTCTCAAGCACTTCATACGGCCGAGTCTGGTAGGCATGTTTTAGTTTTTTAAGCACGGTTAATAAACCAACTGAAGCACCTCGGTCTCCATCTCTTGCGGGAAAATAGGTGCCACCATAAAAAGGTTCTCTATCTGGCGTTAACCAGACATTCATTGGCCAACCACCGCCCTGCCCCAATGCTTGAAGTGCTGCCATGTAAATGGCATCGATATCCGGGCGCTCTTCCCGATCAACTTTTATTGCAATAAAATTTTCATTTATGTAAGTTGCAATTTCTAAATCCTCAAAAGACTCTTCCTCCATTACATGACACCAATGGCATGTTGAGTAACCCACGCTTAATAGTACAGGCCGCTTAAGCTTTGCAGCAAGCTCAAAAGCCTCATCACCCCATGGATACCAGTTCACCGGATTATGTGCATGCTGTAGAAGATAAGGGCTTGATTCAAGAAATAGTCGATTGGTATATTTAGCTTTTCCATCAGCGGTCAAATGTTTTGTTCTGGGTGAATAGGATTCACCGCGTTTTTTTCTCATTGTAACAATTTTTTTTAGCAATGCCGGGGGAAAGGTTTCTATGCCTGGTGGAGTATCAGAAAATGAAATATTTTTTATACTATTAACTACCGGGTTCAGCTGAATTTTTCCATCTATTTTCTCGGCAGAGGATACAGGGGTTTGGATAAGGCCAAATATTAGCCATAATATTAATATTGTTTGATGCAAAGGTATCTTCATAAACTTCCTTAATATTCACTATTCCATAAAAATTTTCTGTAATAATTACAATCGCACCTGTACAGCTAATACCGTGTGCCAAATGCAATACTTGTGCGGATAGAACAAGCACCTTTAATTGATGGGACTATGGTTGTTATATTTAAAGAGAAATTATTCTACAGTAGTTTTTTGTTAAATGCTCACCCTAAGATGATAGATTTGGCAGTGAATCGAGAAAATTTAAACTTGCATAAGGTAGATCAAGCGAAGTGGATCCACCCTACGATTAATAATATGCTTCACGTCCCAGTTAAAAAGATTAAATGGATACACGTATCCATTTAGAAATTTTTAATCACAGGAAATTATTGCACTAATGTTAAACCATGCTTCTTGTTGCTGGCCTGGTGAGTTGCAATCCAGATTGGATCTATTACATCATGCTGTGCAGAATATCCATCTACCACTTCCTCCAGAAACTTGAGTAAAGCATCACTATCATCACTCTTGCAAATCATTTCAAGCTGCTGCAGAATAATTTCCATCTGATCCCAGGGCAGTTCTGCTTCCTGTGCACGCATTATGCGGCTGTGTTCCGTTCCAGTTACATTCTCCCCAAGTAAAAGCTCTTCGTATAGTTTTTCGCCCGGTCGTAAGCAGGTCGTTTTAATACTGATATCACCATCGGGGTTATCCCCATCCCGCACGGTCAACCCACACAGGGAAACCATGTGACGCGCCATATCCTGAATACGCACCGGCTCTCCCATATCGAGTACAAACACATCTCCACCTCGTCCCATAGAGCCCGCCTGTATGACCAGTTGTGCTGCTTCGGGTATGGTCATAAAGTAGCGAGTAATATCGGGGTGAGTAAGTGTAATTGGTCCACCACTCTGTATCTGGCGGCGAAATAAAGGCACCACAGAACCGGAAGACCCCAGTACATTTCCAAAACGTACCATACTTAACTTGGTTGTACCAAGCTGTCTTGCTAAGCCCTGCACCACAAGTTCTGCCATGCGCTTAGTGGCCCCCATTACATTGGTTGGTCGAACGGCTTTATCAGTAGATATCAGAATGAATGTTTCAATCTTCATATTTAATGCCGCACTTGCCGTGTAGAGAGTACCAAAAATATTATTCTTTACGCCTTCTATCGGGTTGTACTCGACCATAGGCACATGCTTGTAAGCGGCCGCATGATACAGTGTCTGTACTGAATATGTTTTAATTACATGTTCAACTTTATGTTGATTTGTAACCGTTCCCAGAATTGGAATAATCTGACCTGCAAGCAGTTCCGGGCAGTTTTCTTTACAATATTCCCTTAGCTCCTGTTCAATACAATAAAGTGCGTACTCACAGTGGTCAAACAAAACAATACGCTTCGGCTTCAGGTTAATAATTTGTCGACATAGCTCCGAACCAATTGACCCCCCTGCACCGGTTACCATAACTGACTTATCGATTATGCAGGCAGACAACAGATGATTATTGGGGGGAACAGGCTCACGCCCCAAAATATCTTCAATTCCAACTTCTCGTAAATCAGAAACTCTTGAGCGTCCCGATACAATATCCATAAGCGAAGGTATTGTTCTAACATGCAATGGCAAAGCCTCCAGATAATCAACAACCTGCTGACGTCGAACACGTTGTGCTGATGGAATGGCCATCAGTACCTGATTAACTCCACAGTTCTTGATCAGGGTTTTCAATTCCATTGTTGAGTATACTTTCAGACCGCGAATTTCAGTACCCTGCAGCTCATGTTTATCATCGATAAATGCAATAGGTGTAAATTCATGCCCCGCCTGTAATGCCTCTGCTAATTCTGCACCCGCTTCACCTGCTCCATAAATGGCCACATCAGTAGATGCATTCTTGTTTCTTGTGTACCACTGTAGTCCCGCTCGTATAATTGCCCGACTTCCACCGACCAGGGTCAGTGCTACCAGCCAATAGATTACAAACACCGTGAATGTGACATCCATGTGCCCTAGCGCCAAAAGCAGGCCTAGTAATATCAAAACTTGCAAACTCACCGCTTTGACTATAGTAAAAAAAGCTCTGGAGCTTATATAGATAAGCACCGCACGGTATAAGCCATTCTTGACAAAAATGGGCATTGCCACCAATGGTGCAGCTATAAACAACCACCAGTGTTCCTGAATTTCAGCTGGCCACCAGTTGCTAAAACGCAGTGCAAAAGCAATCCAGAGTGATATCGGGAGAAGCACCCCATCTAAAGCCATAATGGCCGGTAGTTTTCTCTTAATTGAGGGGGGTTTTATATGGTCTTTTTTCATTAGTATTTCCTTTTGTTTAATTTTTCCATTTACCCGGTTATTTACTTACACTTTCATGTTAAATTAATAACTCTAACCTATGGCTAATAATCAGAATTTATAAATAAAAATGTAAACATATTGCTACAAAAAACCTGTAACAATAACCTCCTCTTTTTCACGAATTTGCTTGTACTCTTTATTCACATACTGACTTTTTTTCATTACATCCATTAAAACATTTTCAACAGCTTCACAGGTTGCCTCTACCTCTTCATCCGATAAAGTGGGGTGGACCAGAAATGCCAATTCTGTTTCACCCAGTTTTCTTGCAACCGGTAACCTATGTACAGGTCTTAATTTATTACTTTCAAATGCCTTTTCCAGATAAACTTCTGAACAGGGGCCAGTAAAGCAGGGAACCCCCTCCCTATTGATAGCCTGCATAATAAGGTCGCGACTCCAGCCCGTTTTTAGCACTTCAGGCCTTACAAACACATCATATTTATAGTAAGCGTGTTCAATATGTGCTGGTGGCCTAACCACTCTGAGTGCTGGAATTTTTTCAAAACACCGGGTTAACCTGGTAGCAATTTGACGCCTTCGTGAATGCCATTCAGGTAATGCCTTCAGTTGTAACCGACCAATTGCCGCCTGCATTTCTGTCATACGTGAATTTGTGCCAAATGAATTATGTAGCCAACGGAAACCGGGCTTATGATGCCGGTTATTTACTGCGGCAAAAGACTTGCCATGATCTTTGAATGACCAGGCTTTTTCCCAGACCTGAGGATTATTTGTCACCAGCATTCCACCTTCACCACCGGTGCTAATGATTTTATCCTGACAGAATGAAAATGCGGCCACATCACCAATAGAACCTACAGACCTTCCCTTGTAGGTAGCGCCATGTGCCTGGGCACAATCTTCTATAATTTTAAGGTTATGCATCGAAGCCAGTTCAAGTATCGGCTCCATTTCACAGGGCCAGCCAGCTAGATGCACTGTAATAATTGCTTTTGTACGAGGGGATATAACGGGACGTATAGTATCTGCCGTAATATTTTGTGAGTCTTGATCAACATCTGCAAATACAGCTCTGGCTCCACACAGAGCAACTGCACTGGCCGTAGCAACAAAAGTGCTGGACGGTACAACAACCTCATCTCCAGGGCCAATTTCAAGTGCTCGAAGCGCAAGCTCCAAAGCGACCGTTCCATTTGCTACTGCTACCGCATACTTTGTATGACAAAAATCGGCAAACTCCTTTTCAAATTTATGAACCTCATCTCCTGTCCAGTAATTTACTTTTCCAGAACGTAGAACCGCAGCCACAGCGGCAATTTCATTTTCTGAGTAATACGGCCATTGATGCATAGCAGCCTCTCAATACAGCATTCTTTTATCATTTAATTATTTTAGGCTTCAGACAAGCTGCAACCAGATACGAATCACAGCAACCCCTGTAAAGAAGCCTTCCCTCTAGAGCCATCATCATTCCGTTCACTTAAGTATTAAAATGCTCACTCAAGTACAAAAATAAAAACTCCTGATGTTCACTATGATGAATTAATTATTTTTTGTAATTGATAACAATCAACATTTTTGCTTCATTTTAAAATAAATGATCAACATTAATCGGAATATCAATTTGACTACACAACGATCAGATTTACCTTACAAGCTGATACAGAAAAAATAGTTTAATTATAATCAGATTGAAGATCACATATTTTTTAAACCTCTTTAAGTTAGACCGTAAACACATAAGCCACAATTAAACTGCACACTAAATTGCCTTTATCAATCCCTGATATCATACAATCACCCTGTATATTAATCGTTATACTCTAACTTGTAACTTCATTAAGTCAGCTAACATCTTGTACTGTTAAACCTTAAATTAATTTAATCGCCAGTCATCATATTTTAATAATCTGTTACCTCTCTAGCCTTTCAGTTTTAATCTAACTATAAACTGCTCCTATAAGACATCAAAGTACAGGGAGACCAAATTATGGAACAAATTTTTATTCCGATTTAAGAACATCATCAATATACCAGTCCATGGATTCAACCAGCCCCTTTTGTATAGGATAACGGGGGTCATACCCCAGCAGTGTTTTTGCTTTTGTTATATCAGCCCTGGAATGACGTACGTCACCTTGCCTGAAATCTCTAAATACCGGATCAGATAAAACCAGGTCTGGTACTTTTTCTTTCAATAATTGACGTATCATATGAAATAATTCCTGCAAGCTTGTCTGGTCATTTAAAGCGATATTGTAGACCTGGCCAATAGCAGCTGGGTTCTCTGTCATGGCAGATAATATATTTGCCTGAACAGCATTTTCAATGTAACAAAAATCCCTGCTAGTCTCCCCATCGCCATTAATGTAAACAGATTCATTATGCAGCATACTGGCTATCCATCTGGGTATAACTGCTGCATAAGCCCCCTGTGGATCCTGCCTGGGTCCAAAAATATTAAAGTAGCGCAAACCGATACATTTAAAACCGTATGCCCTGTCAAACACGCTGGCATAAAGCTCATTGACATACTTGGTTACTGCATAGGGCGATAATGGATTACCTATAATGTCTTCCACTTTAGGCAGGTCAGGATGATCACCGTAGGTCGAGCTTGATGCTGCATAGACAAACCGTTTCACTCCCGCACCCCGACATGCAACCAGCATATTCAGAAAGCCATCAATATTCGCCTTATTGGTACGTATCGGATTTTCAATGGATCGAGGCACAGAACCCAGGGCGGCCTGATGTAGAACATAATCCACTCCATTGCTGGCTTGTTTACAATCATCCAGTGAACAAATATCACCTTCGATAAAAGTAAAATTATGCCAGCCAGGCTCATTAATTTTACGAACCTTGTCAAGATTATGTTTATGGCCTGTCGCAAAATTATCAAGACCAATGACTTTCTGGTTATGTTTTAACAGGGTTTCCAGCAGGTTTGATCCAATAAAGCCTGCGACCCCCGTTATCAGCCAGGTATACTGATTGGATTTTAATGATTCCAGCCTGTTAGTATATTCAGTCATTATGCTTCCTTAAATTAAAGCCTTCCATCAACATCCTGTGCGGGGAAAATATACTTAATATCATATAGAACATGATTTTCCTTACCAAAGCCACGTATATTTTGTAATCCCATTTCGAAAAATTCTTTATGATTAACAGCAAGAACGACGGCGTCATAATGACCTGGCGCAGGTTCATCAACTGGTCTGATAGCATATTCATTTACTGCTTCATCCTTATCCACCCAGGGATCATAAACGTCTACATTAGCTCCATATTCGCGGAACTCATGGATGATATCAATAACCCGGGTGTTCCTAAGGTCGGGACAGTTTTCCTTAAATGTCAGCCCCATTATTAAAATATTGGAGCCATTGATATGAACCCGTTTCTTCAGCATCAGCTTTACAATTTGTGATACCACATAATTTCCCATATGATCGTTTAAGCGACGCCCCGCTAGAATCATTTCAGGATTGTATCCGATTTCCTGGGCTTTATAAGTCAGATAATAAGGGTCAACACCAATACAGTGACCACCCACCAGACCAGGACGAAAAGGCAGGAAATTCCATTTAGTTCCTGCCGCAAGCAATACCTCTTCGGTTTCTATTTCTAGTTTTTGGAAAATAATAGCCAGTTCATTTATTAAAGCAATATTGACATCACGCTGGGTGTTTTCAATAATTTTGGCGGCTTCTGCTACTTTGATTGAACTAACCTTATAGGTTCCAGCAGTTATAATTGATCGATAGAGTTCATCTACAAAATCTGCAACTTCAGGCGTAGAACCAGAGGTTACTTTTTTTATTGTCGTGACACTATGTTGTTTATCACCCGGATTTATCCTTTCCGGGCTGTATCCGCCAAAAAAATCCTCGTTGAATGTCATAGCAGATTTTTTTTCTATTATTGGTACACACACTTCTTCAGTTGCACCTGGATAAACGGTTGACTCGTAGATAACAACATCACCCTTGCTAATCACTTCACCGAGCATGGTGCTGGCACCGATCAATGGGGATAAATCTGGATTTTTATTTTTATCAATCGGAGTGGGCACTGTAACAATGAAAACATTACAACTTCGCAGGTCTTCTATACTAGAGCTAAATTTCAACCCACAAGCTTCTACCAGCTCCTGTTTGCTAACCTCCAGAGTACTATCCACTCCTGACTCTAACTCTGTTATACGTGCGTGGTTGATATCAAAGCCGATTACATCCTTAGTTTTACCAAATTCAGTGGCCAGGGGCAGACCAACATACCCCAATCCGATAAGCGCAATGCGTGCATTAGACATGTTCAGCATTTGATTACTCCTTGTTTAGCTACAACTAAAGACAACATTAATTCTGTAATCATAGACCTTCTTTTATTGATAGTGCCATACACATGAGCACAATATTCTAATTCTTTTAAATGATGCATAGAAGTCATCTCACAGGATCAGCCAGCCATAGATTGAACGACAATTGCTTTTGTGTAAGGGAATGGAAGAGCTTGCATGGTTGCTGAAATTAGATTTTTCGAGCGCTTTAACATATTTATAATATGCATTACTCTCCGAGTAATTAACCTTAGCGAAACGAAGAACCGTAGCCACTGTAACAATTTGATTTTCTGAGCTATACGGCCATTTATACATTGCAGCCTCTCAACATAAACTTCTTTTATCATTTAGTTATTAAAGACTTCATATAGCGTGCAAACTAAAGCAGATTACAACAATACTTAATAATAAAGCCTTTCATATAAAGCCTGGAACAATTCAATTCATTGAAGTTCTAAGCTTAATAGCACTGTAAAATACTTAACTATCTACTTTAACTACTATGATGAGAAACTAATATTATGTAATTGATCAGAATCAACTATATCGTTCCATTTTATAACAACTCATCACCACTAATCTGAATACTAATTTGATTACAAGGTTACAGGATTTATCTTACATGCTCAACTTTCAACTAGCTCTTTAGTTATACTCCATAACTGGCTTGCAACAGATGAATCATAAGATGCAGGTGAAGATTTTCTTAATTTCTCTTTGATGTAATAACCACCGGTGCATTGATCAAGTGAGAGCGAACTGGCTAGATAAATACTGGTTCTCGCACCTGCCTCCGGTGTAATTTCCCCCCTCTTCAGCAATCTTCTTATATAGAATCTTATCAAGCCATTATTCATGCCAAAATTACTCGCTACAAGCCCGGGGTGTAATGCATTTACCGTAACATTAGTGTCCTGCAACCTTCTGGAAAGCTCATAGGTAAATAATATAATTGCAAGTTTAGATTGTGCATAAGCATCAAAACCAACAAAATCATTAATAAACTGCAAATCTTCGAAGTGTATTTCACCCCTTTCATGGGCCTGTGATGAAACATTAATAATACGCCCCTGCTCGCTTGACTTGAGCATATCAACAAGTAGTAGAGTCAATAAAAATGGGCCCAGATAATTAAGCGCCAGATTCATTTCAAAACCATCAACACTCTGCTGACGTTTAATAAAATACCCGCCCACATTATTAATTAGTACATCCAGCTGATGATATTTCTGTTTAATTTTCCTGGCAACTTCACGTACTTGCATCAAACTGGAAAGGTCAGCATTTATATACTCTATCGAAGAATTACCCGCTTCTTTCTTGATGAAATTAACGGTTTTAATACATTTTTTTTCATTTCGCCCTACGATAACTACACGCGCACCTTTTTTCGCTAATGCCAAAGCCGTTTCTCTACCAATACCTGAGGTTGCACCTGTTACCATGCATAGTTTATTGATCATGTTTTTAATGGCCATGTCGCAATTATAACCTTTTACCCGTAACTGACTGATATTGCTTTATTAAGCCTGACCAATATTTAACTTCTATTGATATTACGCCCGATAAGGCGGAAAACAATATTCCTGATTGGCGTTATTTCTATCCATCGTTAAACAATAAATTCTGAGAAATTCACCAGGATATTAACCCGTACTATCAAGTCCAACATTCTTACGAATCTTTGGTTTATAGCCAGTTAACAAGGCATCATTACCTTCACCCATAGTGCAAATAATATTAATATTTTTTTTCAATACTGTCTAATTAACCACCTGAGACATAAGTTGGGAATATCTGCTTCGAACAGGATGAGATAATCGTGATTCACACTATAAGTATAACTTAAACATAAACTCATTTTTTTAACGGAATAGCTGTGGTCTCTTTTCTATAAAGCATAAGCACAACATTGAAAATATCAATTTTTTAAATTAACCATATTTCTAGCTGGATTACCTACCATTCTTGCACCATCAGGTATGTTTCTAGATATAACAGCCCCAGCACCAATCACACAATGCTCTCCCACTTTTACCTGTGGGGTTATGCACGAGCCAATTGCAACCATCGAAGATTTACCTACTACGACTTCACCACTAACAACAGCGTTACCACTTATATGACAGTAATCACCCACACGACTATAATGACCAATAATAGCTCCGTTGTTAATAATACAATGCTCCCCAATAACTGCCCCTGGTTCTACTACTACACCTGGCATAATGACAGTTCCACTTCCTATCTTTGCATTTGTGCTTACAATAGCATTAGAGTGAACAATTATTGGAAAATTAAAATTTTTCATATTACCGGCAATTGTTCCTCTTGTTATATTGTCACCGACCGAAAGAAACATATTTTTAACGCTTAACTCCCCGTTAATTAAATTAAATTCAGACATATTTGTTACTAACTGATAACCAAGAAAGACCTCACCAGACCTTTGTTCATTATCATCAATAAAACCAACAACATCAAAATCAGTGCATGTTTTTATTATGTCATATATAACACTGGCATGACCGCCCGCACCGTACATCCATAATTTTTTCATTTCTAATTCCTGCATTAATCTAATTACTTAACTACTGCCTTAATACCGTTTAACCGTTAATAAATATGTATAAGTTTAATATCACTACTTTTTATTATCTTCCGTTCCTTTAAAATCATAACTTTCTCCGGTCTTACTGTAGACATCCTCTTTACTGAACACAACTTTTGGTGTTAACAATAGAATTTTTACATCAAGCCAGGGAGACCAGTGATCAACATACCAAACATCTAATTCTATACGTTCTTCCCAGGGTATATTATTTCGTCCGTTAATTTGCGCCCACCCTGTAACACCCGGCTTCATATTTAAACGTTTTCTTTGATGATCCGTATAGTTATCAACCTGATGCTGTAAGGTTGGTCGTGGCCCAATCAAACTCATCTCACCTTTAACTATATTAATAATCTGCGGTAACTCATCCAGGCTCCAGTCACGTAAAAATTTTCCAACTACAGTTATTCGTGGATCATTATCAATAATATTAAGACCCGAACCCATATTTACAGCATTTACTACCATCGTACGAAATTTATAAATAAGGAAACATTCTCCGTTGATACCCACTCTTTGTTGTTTAAAAAAAACTGGACCACTTGAATCAAGCTTTATAGCGATGGCAATAAAAATAAATAGAGGAAGAATAATTAAGAAAACACATACTCCTGCTAGCACATCAAATATATTTTTTAAAATCAAAGCGAATCTTATAAACAGCAACTGTAAATTATTTTTTTCATCCATCGTAACATCACTCTTATGGCCTATTACATGTATAAAATACATATCATCGGGCAAAAATGTAACTTTAATTTAACACTCCGCATCTTCATATAAAGCCTGATCCCAATACTTTTCTGTTAATGACTATTCAACTTGTTAAATATAAACCAGTATTACAGACTGCTCGTCATCAAAAAAATTGTTCTTTATGTTCATCACGGATACGGCACAATGACACTATATTTGATGTCCATGGAAACATATTCCATGTCATGCTGATTATAATACGCCATAGTGACTGGCATCCCCATAGAGTAGAGTGCGCGTAAAATATCAGGGCCATTATATGTTCGGAGAATACGATTGTGGGTTTCATTTTTATCATTTTTATATCAGCTCATTTATGACCTTACTTATATCAAATATCTTTTTATAAGCACTGATTATATGGACATATCAGATATCATTATGCATCACAGAAAACCTGACCTCCATAACTAAGTCTATGACACAATACTTGCAAACGTAAATTACTCTAGCTCAAAAAAGACATCTCGTTGACCTTGATCAATGCGAGACTCATTCTTTATTACAAACATCTTCCATCGATGGTCGTTTTCAAGACACGCATTGAGCCTCTCAAGTATTTTGTATTTATGAAACATACGAGCACTAACTCAGGCAAAGTTTCCCCCGTCAAAAAACTGGCATTTTGACTCACTTAACATGCATCATTTTTTCTTTTTTTATTGCTGTATCCTAATCCAGATGGAGCTTTTTTCTGTATTAACATATACATGTATTCAATGTCTGGAAAAAGATCATGAACAAAGATATCATTTTCATTATTTGTATCGTTAGATACAAGGTTACTCGCAATTAAATCGAAAGCCACGTAGAGCCAATTTGCACTCACGAAGGGATTAAAACTATTATTGTTTCCAGGTACACCATCGGTTGAAGGACTCAGCAAATCTGTATAATGTATTAGACGATTATGTATAAAGACATCAATTACATCAGGATAATAATTGGATACAATGATTACAGGAAGTTGATTGAAAGACAACAAAAAACCATTATTACAATGCTCTGACGGTCGCTATCCGCATTTCCTTGCACCCCTTCAGAAGAAAAGCTGACCAACTCTAATGCCTGATTCTCCTTATCATAAGTAAAGATATCTAAAAGTTCATTGTTATCATTAGGCACAATATTGCTTGCATAGGACGAAAAAGCAATATAACGTCTATCAGCACTAATGGGGGAACTCATTGCCCCATCGCATGTATTAGATCGCGTACCATCACTGGCCACATTTATTAACTGTGTACAGCCATGCCGCGAACACAACATCAGCAAACAGATCAGCATTTTTAAACAAATTCGATGTTTTGACACATCCAATTGTTTTTTCATGCCCCCTCCCCTTATGAAGGGGTTGAGTTTTACTACATTTTATAAACGCTGACTTTGTAATTATAGTTCCCCTATTTATCCAGAATGTTTTGCTAATAAACGCAGTGGCTGCTTTTAGTACCGTCTAATACTCACTGGTGATAAATAATTAAAAACTATACTTCAGCTAACTTTGATATTCATCAATGGCAATGTATTTGAGTCACCTTACTACCAACTCATAATTTTCATCGACCAGAGATTAAGGGGGAAATGAAATTTCGGATTCAGCAACAAGCGTTCCGTCATTTGCAAATATCTGTAGTAACAATGTATACACATCGTCAGAGGCTACCCCAAGTCTCAGTGTTGCCAGGGGTAGTTGTTCACCACTGTCCAGTTTTAGTGTACCCGCCTGATGGCTTCGACTGGTTCCGCTACGCCCGCTCCTGGTCGCGGTAAATTCATAGCGCACAATCCCCCCCTGACTCGATTGACAGTAGGGCGTGATCAGCAGATGACCATTTTCAGACTCAACCTCAAACCAGGCCTTATATACCGCTTCTGCATGAGCACCTTCACAGAGGCCTGATAAAATTAGACAAATCAGTATGGGCTGAATATATTGCATTGCCTGTTCTATGAGTTATGTTAATCAGTGCTTTTGACTGAAAACTTAGCTCCCCCCACATTTTTCTAACTTAATAGAGTGGAATTCTATCGAGCGTCATGAATTCATCACTGAACTATGTTGGCAATATTGTAGCTGCCATACTGGACTACGCTGGCAGAATTTCCGATACTGCCGCCCAGGCCTTGTGACACTGTTGCATAATTACCAATACCGTTATGTTGCTCAATCCAGGTGGTCTGTCCTTCTGCATATTGTTCAATTACAGCCATGCTTTCAAACACATTAAATTGACGCACATCGGCCTGAAGAACATCACCAGTCTGCTCAATATCAACCTGATTAGCGCTACCACCATTAGTCACCACAGATGCATTCGTATTAAAACCCCAGTCTTGCTGGATGACTGCTTGATGCAGCTCACCGGTTTGCTCGACGCTTACATCAGACCAGTACGATTGCTCGATATACACGTAATTATCTTCACCACTTTGTGTGATCAACGCTCCGGGATTGCCAACTTGAGATAAGCTCGTATAATTGTACGCACCATCCTGAGTAATTGTGGCATACGCGCCTTCATGTGTCGCCAATATGAAAGCCTCATTAGCACCAAATCCTGACTGAACGATATGATGACTACATTGTCCACAACCCGTTTGATCGATACTCGCAATATTGTAGTTGCTCGGTGAGCTAATCGACGGATCCCCCTGTGAGATACTGGCAAAATCCTCACTGCCACCTAAAATTATTGCTTCATTGGACTCTCCAAACTGGGTAATATCAATTGAACCCATAAATCCTGCTGAAACAGCCTGGGCATAATTGAAACTGCCTGTTTGCTCAATGGTTGATGTATTTACATCATCCGCAGTCTGATCAATATTGGCCTCATTATTATCACCGATCTGGGTAATTGTGGCAGTATTAAAGTAGGTATCAAAAATACCGACCTGCTCAATGACGGCTTGATTATTCTCACCGGTCTGATTGATCTCTGCAGTATTCTCCTCTGCCATGGCATAAGTTGTTGTCATTAGCAACGCAAGAACCGTTGTGTTTTTTAGTTGTGTCTTCATGATCATCTCCCCATTTATATATATTTGTCATAACACCATTTTGTTACCTGTAGTTGGCTTTGAAAACACAGTTATCATAAATCACTGAACGATGGTGGCTGTATTGTAACTACCATATTGGACGACCGTTGCGGTGTTAGCTATGCTGCCGTTAAATCCTTGCGACACTGTCGCATGGTTGCCTATACCGTCACCTTGCTCAACCCAGGCAATCTGTTGTTCAGAAAACTGCTCAATAAACACCTGACTATCCAGCACATCATACTGGCGCACATCCGCTAGATGACCATCGCCGTCTTGCACGATATCAACCCGGTTGTTGCTGCCACCCTGTGTTATAATTTCTGCGATATTTATTTGCCCTATACCCTGTTGGATATCTGCTTGATGCAATTCACCTGTTTGCTCAATAGACGCTGAAGAATAACCAGATTGCTCAATATTCGCATAATTTTCCAGGCCATTTTGAATGACGGTCGCTCCAGTAAAAAACGACTGTAAAATGCTCGCGTAATTGTCTGCGCCATCCTGCATTATGTGAGCATATGAATCTTCCCCGCCAGCCGAAATGAAAGCGGCATTACCTCCCATGCCTAACTGCACAATACGAGAACTACAATCCCCACAGCCGAACTGGTCGATATATGCAAAATTATAATCGCTAGGTGAATCAGTCGACGGATCACCCTGCAAGATATAGACACTGCTAGTGTACGCACCACCCAGGGCCGTGGCCTCATTGCCTACGCCATACTGGGTAATATCGATATAATAACTAACATCTCCTCCAATAGCCTCGGCATAATTGTAATTACCCGTTTGAACAATGGCGGCAATATTTGCTTCTTCCGCGACCTGTTCAATAAGTGCTTCGTTGCCATTCCCAGTCTGGGTAATTGCCGCAGTATGGGCAAAACTGACCTGCTCTATAAAAGCTAAATTATTCTCACCGGTCTGGTTGATTTCTGCTGTATTTTCATCGGCCATTACGTAACCCGTTGAAATTAGCAGGGTAAGAGCAGTGATGGTTTTTAGTTGCATGTCCATGGTTCTTCTCCCAAATATTGTTAAGTTTTTTCCGGTTGTGAGAACACCTACTCCTGTCGAACAATCGCTAACTGGTTATCCCCAAATTGAGTGATAGTATTTGTGTGTCCGACACCTTGTTGATACTGATAACTGATATTGTTATTACCATGTTGCACACTCATCGCGAAATTGCTGTCACCTAGCTGTTCGATGAATGCCTGATTGCCAAGGCCGTCCTGTTCAATAATGGCTTGGTGACCCTGTCCTGTCTGAATAATTTCTGCCAGATTGGCTTGATTTTGTTGCTGGATGCTGGCGACTAACTGCTTACCGCGTTGGCTGATAATGGCTTGATGCGCCAGGCCAGTTTGGTGTATGTCAGAAAGATTTATTTCACCTTCCTGTGCTATGTCTACACTGTTCTGATTACCGGACTGGAAAATATCGGCGATGTTACTTAAGCCAAGTTGAATAATTTCTGTGTTGTTGAGATCCCCCTCTTGAAAGAGATCGGCCTGATTATCCTGTGACAAAGCAAACTGTGGTAGCAGACATAAAACAACCGCTAGTATTGTTACACTTAAATATTTACCTGTAAGCCCAAATGATTGCATTCCTTACAACCTCCCTGAGTATAGCCCACACCAACGCAACGCATACTGGGCCACACTGTACTACTATCTTTTATCTATCAACTCATTCTGTTATTCTGTCACAAACTTACTAAAGCACAATCAGTCTTTGGTATGATTTAGTTGCATTTTTAATAATGTAAAAAACATGAATAAACAGAATAGTCAGTCATCATTCTTTATCTACTCACGGTGTCGAGTCACCCGGGAGGGTTTTATGACCTGCCTTTTGATTATATGACGGCAGGTTTCCACAATTCATGTCTCGATCAGTGTGAAAGAATCTACAGTGTGGTTTAAACATAATCTAGTTTCTTTTAACGGAACAGCAGGAAGTTATTGAGTGCATCTCAGGTACATTCAAAAAGTATGACTTAAAAATCTTCCTCCACTGATTCTACAGCCACTTCAAGATCTATCTGTTGTTTACTTTTTTCCTGTAAATAGTTTTGTATAACTTCTGATTGTATATCTGTGGATTTTTTGAACGCCCAGGTATTATCTAGTACGCCTTCAATAACCAGGCTAGTTACTGCTTTTTCGATGGCCTCAACTACACACAACTGGGCTGGTTCGTTTTTAGTATAACCAGTTTCAATCTCTAATAAACGTTTAAAGCTGACAAAACGAAACAGGCCTGCACGCACCTCCTTGGACATAATGGTTTTAGTGGTGGATACTGAATTAAGGATGCGACCAGTGCGGATATCCACTGCACGTAAATATATCGTTACCTGATCCAGCCGATATTGCCCAGATGCACCAACACCAAAATATTTGGCTCCGAACCCACCCGTAACAATATTAGTATCATAACCAACAATCCCCCCTTCCAGTAGCAGACTTGAATACATAAGCGGTGACATCTCGGTATTACCACCTGTATCAGTATTCTTAATCGCGGCACGAATTATTTTGCGTTCAGTTAACAAATCCTGCAAGCCTTCCCGCTCCACTGGAATAAACCATTTTGAATCTTTAAGTGCCTTAAGCAACATCGAGGTAGCGCCTTGTGTCACTGCTGTGGAAAATGAACTGGCACCAGACTGTGGTTTATATTGGCCTGTTTGGTCACGAAAATTATAAACCGAAACAACAATTTTCCCCTTTGGCTCTGGTAAGCTAATCAACACCTCATGAGTCGAGGTGGTTGGTGTTAGTATTGCTCGAGCGGTTTTATCTTTTTGATAAGGGCTGAACCCGCAAGCTGTTAGTGCAACCGTTAAGCAAAGTAAAAGAACAATTATTTTGTTATTATTTATCATTTACCCCATTCCTGCGGCTATTAGAAATAAGGAATTTCAATAGTGGTCAGTTCACTGGTGGTGTTATCAAGTATTTCTACAACCAACACATCGGGATTGCTTGTTATGATATCAATCGTGAAACCATCAGTAACGAAGCTTCCTCCTTCGCCTAATTCATCACCCTCGAAAACCTGATCAACAATACGTCGTGCAATTTGGTTAAGCACCTGACGATTCAGGTTTTCGGTGAAGTTATCAAACGGATCCCTGCTAAATCTATCCGTCGCATCTGGGTCTTTAAATTTATCTTGAGCCTGTGCGGAGTTGAGTAGAAAACCTCCATTGAGAGGAGCCCCACCAAAGGAAGGATTAATGGGCTTGTAAACAAGCTCAGAGGCGATACTCAAAAGAGGGATTGTAGTGAATAATATAAAGAATATTATAAACCGGTTCATGATTGCAACCTCCATTTATGTAGCCACATTATTGATATATTTTTACAGTTTTCAGTATCCGTTTGTATCCATATCTGCATCTGGTAACCACTGTTGACGCTCCAGTATCAACAGCGCCTGCTTTACTTTTTGACTTGCCTGTTCTGCTGTTTTCTTCAGGTCAACATGGCCTGGATGTATAAAGCTTCGATACAATACTTTATGGTCATATTCAATCCATATCAGACTCCCCCAACGAGCCGATGGCCTTTCACTTACAATCAGGTTATAACGCTCCGTATCCGCCTGAGAAATCCAGATATTACTAAAGTACCGGTAGAAATCATGACCAAGCAGCATAACCGTTCTATCCACAACAATTCCCCTGAGCTCAACATCATCATCAGAACTTAAGTCTTGTGCTACTGCTGATGTAGCGACCAGTGAAGTAAAAAGGCATAAAGATGTAATATTCATGATTTTTTTGCCGCCTGATAAAAACATTAGCCTGGTTATTATCACAATCGTTTATCCAAATCTGAACCCTGTAAATTTTTAAGACAATATTGAATTCCCCTGTTAGCCAAAATGGCTATTTGATGCCGGTTAGAAACATTGAGCTTCTTAAAAATATGATAAATATGCGTCTTTACTGTATGAATGCTTATATTGAGTACTTCAGCAATTTCACGGTTAGCCGCGCCATTCTGGATTTGTTTAATTATCTGTTGTTCTCGTCGTGATATGACAGCCCCATTTACAGAATTAGACGGTATTGTTTTATATTTAGTCGGATAATTATCCAGCACCTTTCCTGTGAACCAGGGCTCACCGTTAAAGATTGCTGCTATACCTTTTACCAGATGTTCAAGCTCATCATCCGAATAAAATATACCTCGAACCATTTCAAAATAAGCTAACTGCTCTAAAGCTGAACAACGCGCTACATTTAACAATACGAGATAAAAATTCTTTATATGCTTAGAGTTGATTTCAAAACTAGTCATTAATTCCAGCGGATCATTTTCCATACAATCGTACAATAATATACAGGGAACATGAACCTGATGACTTTTTTGTAACACATTTTCAAGTTTAGGGTACAGTGCACATTTGACTAACGTTTTAGTATTAATGTATTTTTGTAACAGCTTATTCTGTATAGTATTGCCACTTATAATATATACAAATAAATCTCCACTTGACCTGTTGATTTCCATGCCCCCCCCGTGATCTCATCCTTATAAAATACACACTATATGAGGTCATTTTACTTTATAATTAATTTAAACTATCTTATATAATTATATTTAATAACATAATTCAGCGAGTTACTTTTATATTGTGAAAAACCTAACTGAGAACTTTGAGTCTTTATATCACATACTAAAAACGATACTCTTATAAGCTCGGCAATACAATCCACCTACTATAATTTAACTAAAACTTATTGATCCAAATTAATAAAACATAATAAACATCATTATTGTTCCGTTAACCACTAGAGACAGGTATTCCCAACTCATGTCTCGATCAGTGTGAAACAGTCTTTAAACGCACTACAGCGTAGTTTAAACATAATCTAGTTTCTTTTAACGGAACAGCAGTGAATAAACATAAAAAACAATGCTTTGTAAATTAAAAATACATCTGTTTTATCAAGACCTATAGCATGACGGGCACACTCTATAACACAATCGCACACGAACCCGGCGTCGCTCAATTTTCTTAGTTACCACTTTATAATGGATAAATTAATTATCTTTAATTGTGATAACATTATCCAGGAGAGAGCGGGCTTATTTTATGGGCCGAATGTGAAACCCTTACATTCAGATTTTTATCTGAGTTTCTGGTATCTTATACCCAACTCCTCTGCACATTAATTTATAGCACTTTGAAATCAGTTTTATTGTATAAATTTTAATGGAGACGAAACGGATGAGTAATCAAAGATCTAAAGAACAGCTCCTGGAAGCGTATGAAATTGAGAAGGAATTGGCAGCAAAGCTTCGCAATGCGTCTTCAGATGAGCGACTCGTTCTTTATACATCGCTTTATGACGAATTATTTCGTCGGCTTCCTGACCACCCTCAGCTTACCCATAAAAAATCACTAAAAAAGCAAAAGATAGTCGCCGAAAATAAACTAAAAATGATAAATCATTTTTTAAAAAGCGATACAACATTTTTAGAAATAGGACCAGGAGACTGTAGCTTTTCATTCGCAGTTACCAGGCTAGTAAAGCAAGTCTATGCGGTTGATGTTAGTGAGACTCTCACAAAAAACAATGATATACCTGATAACTTTCAACTTATCATTTCAAATGGCTCAAGCATTCCTGTTCCAGTAAATAGTATAGATGTAGCTTATTCAAACCAGCTCATGGAACATCTACATCCCGATGACGCCTTAGAACAGCTTAAGAATATATTTAACGTATTAAAGCCAGGTGGCAGCTATATTTGCATTACACCTAATCGACTTACCGGACCACATGACATTTCAAAATATTTCGACACAATTGCTACGGGGTTTCATCTTAAAGAATATACCGCCAGAGAATTGAAAGACTTATTTAAAATGATTGGGTTTAGGAAAACCTGCTTCAGTATAGGCTTAAGGGGGCATTATATCAGAGTTTACCCTTTCATCCTTATAATGTTTGAAAACCTAATTAGTATGATTCCTGATAAATTAAGAAGAGTAGTATTGAGTAGTACTCCGATTAAATTTCTACTAAACATTCAACTTATAGGAATAAAATAATCCAGGTGTTTGTGAGTACAAATAATCCAGATGTATTTAAAGAGCAGCCATCTTTACAAACTTAATTTCTATAAAAAAACCTGCCTAACCAAAATAACAGTTGCACTTTATATAATACAGTATCAATTGTCAGTTTAGCTGGCAGGGTAATAACATATTTAGTTAATTAACCAGTTTAATTCACTGTTATTTTCTCAGTGAGCACTAAGGTGCCTCGACTACATATGAATTAATTTCTCCTCCAGCCTGATCCCACTCACTTTTAAACATGACTTTACTTCCATCCGGACTAGGTACAGCCATTGCCTGAGCATTGTAATCAGTTGAACCGTGATGATGTGCAAATCTTTGTACCAATTGGCTACCATCAAGTTTTAAGGCTAGAACTTCATTAATACCAAACCTGTCATAGAATGTAATGTATGCCCACCCTGGACGATCATTAGAACGCATCGATACATGCTCTGCAGTAATGGAAGAGGCGATTACTTTATCTAAAACTTTTATTGGTGCTGAGCCATCGAGCGGATATGCAGATATTAAGGCATTATTTGGCCCATAAAATGTGACTAAAACTTCTGTAGTCCCATCTTCCAAATAACCAATATCACCATGAGCACCAGCCGTTGCTCCCAATGAAACTAATGAGCCAGCTTCCAACAGATTATTATAAACCTGAATATCACCACCAAAAGCAGCTTTCTTCCAGTCCAGGACTACATGGTTTCCAGATGGTGAAATAGACAACCAGTCTAAATTATCCCACTGACCAGCAAAGGTTTTAGTACTTACAACATTTTTGTTCTGTAAATCAAATACGACAGCGGTCAGGTTTAATCCAGCCTTACATGCCAGGGCTGCATATTGATCATCATGAGAGATATTCCCTTCCCATGGTCCCAGATAACATCTCTCATATCCAGACAAAGTACCTAGTACAGTTGACGTATTATCCACCGGATTGATGCTCTTAATTTGAAGCCCAGCAAAATCGTAAATTTTGTGAGGATCAATATTTGACCATCTCTGTTCGCCACCAGCAGTATAGCTCCTGATAAGTCCATAAGTTTCACCGTCTAACAACCATCGCTTTATCCTCATCAATGAACCATCACTGTTCCACACCGGATCTTTAGAATAATGGTGTCGTGGATTGGCCTTGTTAAAGACGCCAGCGTCAGTTACTCGCGTTACTTTTGTTCCAAAAGCTGGATCAGAAACCGGGTTGAGGTAGCCAGGTTTTGAAGCACTAGCTATAGCAACTTTTGTGAATGACGTAGATTCTGGAAATTTTGTACCCGTGACAATTGGGCTTTCGTCATCATCTAAAATAGTTACACCCGATGTGGCTCTCGCACCCAGTGTTGTATTTCCAGTTGGATTTTGTAATAAAAGAGTAAAGTTTTCATTACCCTCAACTAAGGTATCCGAATTTATGGTGATAGGTAACGTTTTAAATGTTTCGCCATCGGCAAACGATAATACGGTCCAGTCAAAGGTACCATAATCAGTTCGATAGTCTGCAGTACCATTGCCATTGAATGTCAACGTGCGCCACTGAACTGTTGCTACACCGCTACTACCGCCTACCCTGTTGATGGTTATATTAACAAAACCATCACTTTCACCAACAGAATACCCTGATGCATCATATTCGAATGCACCTGCTGGAGCTGGAGCTGGTGCTGGCTCTGGAGCTGGCTCTGGTGCTGGCTCTGGTGCTGGCTCTGGAGCTGGCTCTGGTGCTGGCTCTGGTGCTGGCTCTGGTGCTGGCTCTGGAGCTGGCTCTGGAGCTGGCTCTGGAGTTGGCTCTGGAGCTGGTGCTGGCTCTGGTGCTGGAACAATCGCAATATTACCCGTTCTCACAGATGAATTTATAGATTCCAACTCACTGCTGGTACTCAGGGGCACCTGAATAATCATCTCGTTGAGTACATCACTGGTATCAACCGGTAACACCGGGTCAATATTTGCAGCCAGGCTATTTGCGGATAATCCCGCCAGAATAACAGCCACTGAGGACAAATTCGCATTGGGTGAATGTACTTGTGCAGCAGCAATAGCTATGCGCGCCTGCGTCAGCATTCCTTCTGTGATAACTACATCAGCGGTTGTCATAGTTGCAGTTGGTACACTCAAGTTGATTGAATTATTCATAAGTGAAGTTGCTTCAGCACCATTTACTTTCAAATGATTACTCAGTGCTTCAATAATTACCTGTCCTGTTACTACATTTGCAGTGGCAGCAACACGGGCAATAGCACCAGAGCCGCGACCATCCATCACTCCATCTGTCATATCTGAGGCAATAATATCGATAATCTCATCACCAGTAATATTCATACCTGAAATTTGTAGTGCTGAACGAGTACGGCGAATAAGCTCACCAAACGCTTCACTTGCTTTAATTATAGCCGCAACATTAGCTTCATTAATAGCTGTTACAATCGGATCAGGCACTGTTACTGGATCGAGACCAAAATTAAGCTTATCTACAATAGCTTGAGATGCATCTGACAAATTTCGAGGTGTTAAACCACCTGACATAGCTTGTGCGGTCTTTACGATAAGCGTGGAGAATGGATTAATATTGACAGTCGTAGCAGATGAACTCATGGCTACTGAAACCAGAGTAAAATCAGGCGCTGTACCCGTCACCTCATCAGTTCCACCTGTAGCTTTGATTACAACAGGAAACGCCGTGTCAGCAGGTAGTTTAATCGTATAACTGGCCGCAGTATCGCTAATTGCAGTGCCTATAACTGCTCCAGTGTTATCTGATACCGTGATATTAGCCTGAGTAATTGGCCCATCACCAACACTGCCGCTGAGAGTAGTTTCTACTGCAGTATCATCAGTAACAATGGTTTGGTCTAATTCTGATAAAGCAGTAGCCAATTCGTCGAGTGTTTCTGGCTCGACCTGACATGCTGATATGGCTACACTTAAAATTGTGAGTACAAACATACGCCTACCGTGAGATGCGTACTCTGATATAGTTGCCAGTTGACTCTTCTTGAGACTAGCAAGAACGTTAGTAAGGATCATATAATTACCTATGTAGAATTAAAAAATGATCGACACTGTTCTTTTTATTATTAAGTCGTTGGCGGCAATAATAGTTACATGTAATTGAAGCTTGCGTGAACCGTGTCACGAAACAACCCCACCCCCCTGAACGAGGGGGTAAAGATGTGAATGAATTCACTCTTATAAGAAAAAACGTGAACCACTTCACACAGGGAGATTTTCCTGGCTTAAATCCTGAGTAAAACCTGAAAACATATTTATCAGGGCATAATTTTTTTAATGGGACAATTATTATTTGCTACCGAGTGCTTTGTAGCTGCTAATACTCATTTAATACTGCGAAGCGCAGTGTATAGAAACAATAAAACTAGACAGGTAAATACCAGATGGATTTTAATAAAACTTTCCTGAAATGCTAAGAAACATGTTCAAACTAGCTTACTTATATTTAAATTTATACCTGGCCCAGAATAGAGAAAGAGATATACCAAGAAAATTAGCAATTAAATCTATCAACATCGAACCACGATTAACGAAATATTGACCAATTTCTGTGCCTATTGCTAATACTCCCACTATGCAGATGGTCAATAAAAGCGCATTAAGTCGATTAAAGTGCATAGTGAGCACCCGTTGCCACAATGCCGTTAAAATACTAAACAAAAAAATATGTCCAATAGCTTCGCTTAAGTCCTTTCGGCTAATCGATAAAGAAAAAAAATTTTCAATAAAGGACGACAGGGTGATTTCATAATCTATTGTGCCATTGCCCGGTTTAAGCAAAACAAAAACACTTAATACTGTCCAACTTAGCGCCATAAACCAGAAAATAGCTGGATGATTAAAATTCGCTAAATATTTCATTAAATCAGTGCCATGGTCTTGAGTATCACCGCATTTACCTTATCAACATCATATTTCTGTTCCGCAATCCTTCGACTTGCCAGCCCCATACTCTCTATCAAAACAGGCTGTCGAATAAACTGTTCAATAGATTCCACCAGCGCAGGCACTTCTTTAACGGGAATAAGAAACCCATTTTCACCATCATTGACAGTTTCACGACAACCCGAGGTATCCGTTGTTATAATTGGTCTTCCCATTGCCATGGCTTGCAACACGCTGTGTGGTGTCCCTTCATGGTATGAAGGCAGAACATATACAGATGAATCTTCAATAGCAGGTCGCACATCGTGCAGGTAACCAAGGAACTCAATGATGCCTTCCTCAACCCAGCCGTTCAAGTCTTGCTCAGAAATGGCCGACGGATTATTATCAATGAACCCAACTAACCTGAATTTTACCTCTGGGTGTGTTTGCTTGATTATTCGCGCTGCTTCAACATATTCATAAATCCCCTTATCTTTTAATAAACGTGCTATAAGTAAAAAAGAGAGTGACGGAGGAAAAGAAGTGGCCTGAAAAAAATTAATATTCACCCCCGAACCGTTAACCAACACAGTTTTTTCCTGCCCCTTTAAAAGCCCCATTTGCAAAAACAGGTGCATATTATCTGGATTCTGAAAAAAAACTTTCTTGTTAAAATTAAGAGCAAAACCATATAACCTTTGCGCAATAATACCGACTACCCTTGATCTGAAACTCGTCTTAGAAAATGCATAACCCAACCCTGAGATCATTGAATAAATTGCTGGAACACCAGCTACTCGTGCAGCGATAGAGCCATAGATAACTGGTTTTATTGTATAACCAAAAAATACATCGGGTTTAATTTTTTTAAATACTTTCACCATCCGTATTATTGATCGTAAATCATGCAATGGCTTGATACCTGTTCTGTCAATATCTATATCCTGATAGACAACCCCTATTTTTTGCAGTGCATTCCTGGTTGCCTTAGGCGCATTTGGAGCACAGGCAAACACCTGGTGACCTGCTTCAACCATTGCCTGCATCATAGCTCCCCGAAAAGTAATCAGAGACTCTGCAAAACTACCCAACACTAAAACACATGCCATTTTTTTTCCTGCACTTTTGATAAAAAAAGAATAGAAAATCTGAAAAGGTAAGTACCATATTTAAATATAATATTTGAAACAATTTTATTCATAAGTACTGATAAATTATTGTCCTGATATTTTATTCTGTCCATAAAAAATTTACTTTATTAAACACTCGCACTTTCATACAACATTTCATATTCTTGCACAATTTTATCCAGGGTGAAGTTTTCAAGAATCCGCTGACGCGCTTTATTGCCCAGCCTGTTTCGCTCTTCTGGCCCCTGCTCTATTAAAAAACTCCAGGCTTCAGCTAACGCTTCAGCATCTCTAGGCGGTACTACTTTACCTGTATCCCCTACAACCCAGGCAGAGTCACCCACATCTGTTACTACACAGGGTACACCACAGGCCATAGCTTCGCCCACCACTAATGGAAAAGCCTCACTAAAGGATGAGCTGGAGGAAATATCCAGGCTGGCGTTTATTTGGGGAATATCATTTCTAACGCCCAGTAGATGAACCCGATCACATAACTTATTTTGCTGAACTAAGCGATCTATTTCTTTATTTTTCTCATCAACTTCACGCCCTGCAAGGAGAAAATAAACATTGGCATATTTTTTAACTAAAATGCCAGCAGCATTAATGAAGTTGGCATGATCCTTCATTGGGTGATAACGCCCTATCAAACCTATCAAAATATCATTCTCAGATACGCCCAAAGTCCCGCGAAGTTCTGTTCGAGCCATACTAGAAGGCTTAAACACGGCACAATCAAAACCATTTGGTATCACTTTGGTAAGCTTTGACGGATAACCTAAGCTTTCATGTCGCGTGGAACTCTCTCTTGAAACATAAATAATCCTTTTTACCCAATGCGCAAAAATTTTTCCCATGCGTATAATCAGGGCAGTTCCCATTTTTTCATCTTTTAAGTTATATGGAACATGATGAATATTCCAGAGAACAGGAATCTTGTAATTTGCTAACAGGCCCGTTAGTGATGCTGCTAAATTACCATGGTACATATAACCTTGAATAATATCTGGCTGCAAAGATCGAACAAGACTTATTAATCTTAACATTGCCCTGGCAGAGAGTTGCCCATGATGAATCCCCAATGTATGGACCATTATTCCACTTTGTTCAATTAAGCTGCCAATTCGAGTATCTTTAGCCATTAAAGATATTACAATGGGTTCAAATCGTGATTGATCAATTGCACCAAGCAGTCTGTAGAGCATAACTTCTGCTCCACCTTCTTCGAGACCGGTAATAATAAACGTGACCCTAATCATTAAATATTATATCCGTGCAAACAAATTTAAAATCCAACAAGATTACGTGCATTAAATATCATGAATCGTTTTCCAACCAGGCTTGAAACATCAACACATTCCATAGTTCAGAATGCCAGTCCCGTTTACCCTGTAAATGTTCTTCCCATTTCTCACGAATAATTCCGGGATCAAAATATCCTTCATGGGAAATACGATATTCATCTAACAGATTTTCTGCCCAATCCCGCAAAGGGCCTCGTAACCACATACCTATCGGCACACCAAAACCTTTCTTGGGACGCTCCACTAGCTCTTTAGGCACATATTTATTAAGCACTTGTCGTAATATCCTTTTTCCCTTTCCTTGCCTTTTATTGAAATCCATCGGTAAACTCCAGGCAAATTCAACCACTCGATGATCCAGCAGCGGTACCCTGGCCTCCAGACCTACTGCCATACTTGCTCTATCCACTTTAACGAGAATGTCATCAGGTAAGTAGCAAACAAGATCCATAAACATCATTCGATGAGAGAAGTCAGTTAATTGCGCCTGTTGTGCATGATTATTAAATATAGTTAATGATTCTATCCCACCATGGACAATCGCAGTCGGTTCTTTCCAGTGAGATAATAACCATTCATAAAGCCCGTCCGCGTTTTTAGTCAAAAGCAAAGCCCCTAAAGTATGGGGCCTGTTCCAGCATCGAGGTATGACAGACTTTATTAAACGCCCAAATTCATCACGAACGCCAGGGGGCATCCAGCCAATTTGTTTCCACTTTCGCTGGGCATTAAAATAACGCCTATAGCCATGGAACAACTCATCACCACCGTCACCAGAAAGCGAAACAGTCACATATTTGCGCGTTAACTCTGAAACTAAAAAAGTCGGTATTTGAGAAGAATCAGCAAATGGTTCATCATAAAGGGTGGGTAAACGTGGAATTATTGATAATGCCTCATCTGAAGTGACGTAGAGCTCAGTATGTTCTGTACCTAAATGCTGAGCAACAGCACTGGCGTAATTGGCCTCATTAAAGCGCGATTCATTAAATCCAATGGTATACGTCTTTACTGGCCTGGTGCTTTGAGCTTGCATCAAGGCCACAATTGTAGATGAATCTATGCCACCCGATAGAAACGCGCCCAAAGGTACATCGGACAACATTCTTAGCCTCACCGCTTCACGAAGCAACTCATCCAGTTGCTCAACAGCACCTTCAAAGGAACCAGTAAATGGGTTCTCTACTGCCCGTTCGATGACAGTCTTAGCTGACCAATAGGCATGAACCTGATATGCAGAATCAGCTGGCTGCTGAATATCCAGTGACAGTATATGACCCGGTGACAGTTTTTGAATACCCTGATAGATTGAATAAGGCGCAGAAATAAAACCGTGGCGTAACATTGTTGCCAGTGCACCACGGTTGATTGATTGTGAAAATTCCGGATAGCTACGTAAAGCCTTCAATTCTGAGGCGAACATGAAAACATCATTAACATAGCCATAGTAAAGAGGCTTTATACCTAAACGATCCCTTACAAGATGTAATTTATGCTTCTTTCTATCCCATAATGCAAACGCAAACATACCAATAAATCGACACACCGCCTGCTCCAGACCCCAGGCTTCTATCGCAGTTAGAATAATTTCAGTATCAGAATGGCCTCGAAATGTATATTCACACTTTTCAAGCTCTGCTCTTAATTCATCAAAATTATAAACTTCTCCATTATAGGTAATTACATATCGCCCACTACTGGAAAGCATAGGCTGATGTCCTTCAGATGAGAGGTCTATAATGGACAGGCGCCTGTGCCCCAACCCTACACCGACCTCTTTATCAAACCAGAGCCCCTGACCATCGGGTCCCCTGTAGATTAATGAGTCGGTCATCTTTTGCAGGATAAATTCAGGTTCTTTCAAGCGCCCTGATTGATCAGCAAAGCCAGCTATTCCGCACATAATTGCACTTCAATCTCTAGTAAAAAACGTAAATACAGCCATAATTAAATACTCCCCATGTCATGTAGAACACTGCTCTAAATCGGACTTATTATTTCTGTTGTATTGCAATACCTGAAGGTATTTGTCTACACTTGCTTCAAGGTTAAATAACTTTAAGGCATTGATATCCGGCTTAGGAAAATCACGCTCCTGTAGCACATCCAGTATACCTTCGGATATCGCCTGTGCATCGCCTACCGGGCTTAAACGACCATATTTTCCATTCGCTAAAATTTCTTTTGGTCCACTCTCACAATCAGTAGCAACAACAGGTATGCCGAGTGCCACTGCCTCTATAAGAGTATTAGGAAGGCCTTCCCATAATGAAGAAAGAACATACACTCTCGCTCTTTGCATATAAGCATAAGGATTTTCTGCAAAACCCGGCATAGACACCTCTGCATCAAGTTCAAGCTCACGAACTAAGGCTTCTAACTCAGCACGTTTCGGCCCTTCTCCCAGGATAACTAAACGTGCAGGCACTTGTTTTTGCACAAGACTAAATGCCCGAATTAATGTAGGAAAATCTTTTTGTTCTGACAATCTCCCCACACTTAAAATCACAGGTAGCCCTCCATCAACAAACCAGGGATGAGTGACTACTGCTTTTGTCTTTTCAATCAACTCAGCTCTAACGACAGGATTGTAGATTACCTCAATTCTTTCACCTGGCAGACCAAGGGTTTTGCTAAGACTATTCGCTACGCCTTGAGAAACAGCCACAACACCATTAGCCCATTGATAACAATGACGTGCAAGAAACAGTATTACTCGCTCACGTATACCCTGTTTTGTTAATGATGGAGATGTTAAAATATTCGCTTCACGAATTACAAGTTGAGTAGCGATACCAGATATGCGTTTAGCTAAAAGAGCAATAACATTGGCATGAATTTGTGTAGCAAGTAGCGCGTGTGGTTTTTCTTTACGAAGATAGCGTACTAAACCAGGTAAACAGGCTAATACACCTTTCGAGTCGAGATCCACTACTCGTACTTCAGACGGTACATCTATCAGGTACTCGCCCTCAGCCTTAGCAAGCACAATATCAACCTGTATTTTACGTTTTGAAAATTCACGCGCAAGATTCAGCATAACTCGCTCAGCACCACCTCCGCGTAGTGATGGAGAAAACAATGTTATCAATTCACTCATTGGTTAACACTCGCTCCAGGCTCTTTTTTATATCAACTGTGATTACTCTTTAAGGCTTATCCAGTACTTTGGATATCATATAGCGATATTTTCCTGAGACAGTTACAGGAATCTCATCGACAAACTCAAATTCAACCTTACAGCCTTCTCCCATAACATGACTTATGCCCTGTCTAATTTCTTCAATTTCATTATCATGACTTTCTTTACTTATTCCATCATATTTAGGAACGATAAGCACCCGGATATAATCAAGATTTTCCTGTATAAACTGGTATTTTTTTATCCAGTCTCTGTAATAAAGTATACGCCTGAAATAGCCACTATAAATCTTACTACCATCCCGCATAGTAAACAGATCTGTTACTCGACCCGCCACCTCTTTTAGTAATGGCCAGGTACAACCACAATCACAAGGTTCGATCGCCCAGCTTGCTAGATCACCAATACGGTAACGTATTAGCGGCATTGCATAATTTGTAAGTGAAGTAATAACAACTTCACCCGTCTCTCCAGGCATAGCTTGAGTTGCATCCGGACGTAAAATCTCTACATAATGCGTGTAAAATGAAACATGCAATCCATTATGAGATTTACATTCACATGCAATATCACCTACCTCCCTGGAGCCATACCGGTTGAAAACTGGCGTTTTAAACACTCTCTCAATCGTCTGACGCATATCTGGAAATAGAGTCCCTGCAGATACTATAATCGCCTGGGGTGTAAACACCTTAAGACCTTTTTTCTCAATATAACAAGCTAGTTCATAAATGCTTTCTACATAGGCCAAAATTTGTTTTGGCCTAAATAAATTTAGCTGCAATACATACTGTTGCATTTGCTCTGGCGACATTTTAAAAGCATTAAGCCAACACTCGTTTCTAAACCATTTCCCAAAACGTGCGTGTACCGTCTCACCTCCATGTAATATATCTTTTTCGGCACCCCACAGACGTACCTGTGGATAACCAACATAATACCCAGTCCATTGGTCAAATAAAGTCTTAACCGATCTGCAATAATTCGCGAAATCCTCATCTTGAATAAAATGTGCAGGCTCACCAGTTGACCCCCCTGAAGTATTGAAATGCCATTTCCTATCAGGCAAATCATCAGACTTTAACTCATCGAAACAGGTATGAATAATCGATTTATCCAATAAAGGTATATTTGAAAACCTTTCAAAATGTAATTTTTTATCTCTACCTGACACCCCACTCTTTCTAAATTCAGACCTATAATACGGAACATGGTTATTAGCATGCTGTAAAAGACCATTCAATCTTTCCTTTTGAATCAACTGCATGGCTTTAGAATCTAATTTCTCTAGAGCAATAAGCTTATTAACTTTATCGCTCATTTGATAACGAATTTGCAAATAGTTTCTCATAACCAAGTTTCTAAAATTCATGCTTATCCCTTAAGACAACTATGATTAATATTTGCAATAACATCAGAATAACATAAGCACGATAACAAATTACATGTCATTATTTAAAGTAGATTCTTTTTTATGTTTTCTATGCGTTGAAACAATTAATGATATAAAAAACAAAAACACAGGCTGTTCTAATAAGTTGTGAGAAAATAAAGAGGCCACAGAAATAATAGCCACCATAATTTTTCCCAGATCATCCGATAGTTGCCAGAGGATAACTAACAGCGTTAGATAAACAGCGACGCCAAACAAACCACCTTCTGCTGCCATTAAGAGGTACATATTATGGGGGCTTACCAGTGTAAGCTCCCTCGCAGATCCAAGACCAAAACCAAACCAGGGTCTATCCTGGAATAGCTCCCATGCAAACATAGCTGCATCAGAACGTGAAACCGCTGAACTATCCGAAAACGCCTCACTCCCTCCCCCTAACCTGGCTATGGTATTAGGTGTCAGATACTGGGCAATTCCGGTGTTAGAAAGAAGTTCAAGTGCCACACCCGAAAGTAAACTAAAGAGTAATATAACAGCCATGAGCAAAGCAAAAATCATAGTGATTTTCTTTTTTTGTGGCACGATATAACCAAACACTGAAAGCCCTGAAACCGCTATTCCCCACAGCAACCACGAAGACCGACTAAAGGTAACTAATACAGCAAGACCTATTGATAAACAATATAACAGGCGAAATTTATGCGGCACAAAAAAAACACTCATCACCATTGACATAACAAGAATTGAGCCGGAAGTATTTGAGTTCATATAGAGCCCAGCGGCCCTGCCTGGTACTGTTGACCATGCAGGAGAAAAAAAATCTATCATATTCATTGGCACAGCGAATCCAATAACAGCAATCAGTGTCAGACTCGCAATATCTGCACCTTTTTTTTGTTTTAATAATACTAAAAAAGACAACAACAACACAACACTCTCAAGACCGTCAATCAACTTATCTACAACAAAAGTACTTTGTGAAGAATATAAAAATGAGACAATACTATAGAACAAATACACACCAACCCATAATATAAACTTTTGCGGAAGATTACATACGATCAGAAAACGACTCCAGAACACGACCCAAGCCGCACATACAATAGTAAAAAAATACCAGTATAAAGGTTTGATTCCGACTGCACCAACAACATAAAAATAGGAATAAGCATAACTACAATAAACTACGACATTAAAAACAACTATTAATTTAAAGAAATAAAACAGTATATCGCTATTGCCATAAATTTTTATATTTCCAATCATTTTCAATTTGCCATTAATATATTTATTACTGGGAATAATTCTTAATCAATTAACACTAATCAGTAATTATCAAGTAAGATTACAATACAGTATTTAATTATGTATCTATGAATATTTTTTAATACCACAATTACTAACAACAAGAAAGCAGACGATAACATTATAAAAACACTCAAATTATAAATAGCAATTTACCTGATTACTTCTTCCCATTTACCCATTATGTTAGTGAGAGAATATTTCTTTACAACACCACGTGCGCTATCCCCAAGTCTTTCACATGTTTTCTCGTTCTTCATTAAATAGTTTATTGCATGAGCCAGTTCATCTATATCCATATGCGGCACTAATAATCCATTTACACCGTCACGAATTATCTCACGAGGCCCCGAAGGACAATCAAAACTAATAACAGGCAATCCACAACTCATGGCTTCTAAAAGTGCATTTGGAAAACCTTCAAATCTGGAGGACAGTACATACATTTTTGCATGCTTCAGGATTTCACCCGGCTTATTAATATTTCCCGGAAAATACACCTCCGGCCCTACACCTTGCTCCTGGGCTAACCCCTGAAGATAATCGCGTTCTGAACCGTCACCTAATATAACTAGAGAACACTCTTTAATATCTCTTTTTGCAAATGCCTTAATTAGTAAATCGAAACCTTTGGCAGGCGCTAAACGTCCCATCGCAACAATAAAGGGTGTTTTAAAATCATATTCATGTGACAGTTTCGAATCATTTTCACAATACTCCAATACTGGATTAGGTATTACACTGATCTTGCTTAATGGTAAAAATTCTTCAGCCCACTCTGACATAGATTCAGTTTGTACAACAACCGATTTTGCCCTGGGATAAAACCAGCGCCTGAGACTCTCCCACACATAACCGATAGGGTGCTGTCTTGTATCTGTTCTCTCTGAAACCACAACAGGCACTAACATACCTATTGTTGCCATTAACACAATCACATTCATACGATGTATAAAACTAATTACTACTTCTGGCTCATTTTCATTTATGACTTTGCGCAATTTAATTAACCTGAACACATTGTTTTTTAATGCGGAAAATACTGTTCTGGATTTTTTCATCATATCCATTGAAACACGTTTTATGCGTTTATCTAACACATAAAAATCATTAACTTCATTATCCATCGTAATAATAGTTACATCATCTTCATTTCGAACCCAGTAGTTTGCCATAATAGAGATCACACGTTCTGCTCCACCAGCAGTCAAAGATGACACAACAAAAACAATCTTCATACGCTCCTGACCCTGGCCATTACAGTTGGATTAATTCCCAGTTTACGCCAAACAAATATGAGCATTATAATATTCCATATCAACTTACTCATCAGTGTTGCAAATGCCGCACCTATTATTCCAAACATTAACAAAAAAACTGCATTCGCAAGTATATTAATAACAACAACAAATCCAAGAATTTTAGCCTGCTGGTTTTCATATTTGGTCATTGACATAAGAAATCCACCTGAACCAGAAAATGCATTTATTAAATGACCAACGAGCAGAACCTCTAGCAAAATATACCCCTTTATAAATCCCTCGCCAAACATGCCTAGAATACTTTCCCCAAACACTCCCAGAATAACACTAACAACTAATGCTGAAAAAAATATACTACGAGCAGAAAGTGTCATCATTCTTTGTAACTGTAGATGCCTGTCAGTACTATAGTATTCAGAAATCATTGGTGCGACAATATTACCAAAAGCAACTCCAACAAATGAAACCAGACTTGCAATACGTGAAGCAACTGCATAGATACCCGCCTGCTGAGCGCCCAGTATTGCTCCTACCATTAGAATATCTGTTTGTCTCAAAAGTAAATAAAGACCTGAACTAAAAAACAGTGGAAATGATACTTTCAACCATTCTCGTGCTGAATAAACTGATGAAATATCCCGCACCTGATCTGGCAATGCCTTAACCAGCCATAGAGTGCCTATGCTAAATGCGACTAATGCGCCTATCAGATTAAACACCATTACATGTGTAGCATGCAATTCCTGTTGATTAATAACATAGAAACCTCCTGCTAATATAATGATCAATAGAGGTCTAAAAAAACTATCTGGGAGGCCAGCTTTAACAACTCGTTTAAGCCCGCGCAATGACGCAGATCTTATCCCGGTTAATCCAAGCAAAGGCAATAATAATAGCCCTATCCAGAATGTTTGCACCTGATCCTGACCTAAACGATCATATAAAAACCAGATTACAAATACTGCAATTACTCCGATGATTAAACTAGCTAATAACACATACATAATACTGCGAGAAAGCAAACCACGTAGTAATCCCCAATCACCTTTTGCCGTGTATGCACTTACAAATCGAAGTAATGATATTGGCAGACCTAATTGACAAACCAGTACCAGAAGATTAATCCAGGTTAGCGCGTATATGTAAATTCCATATTGCATGGTCCCTAACAACCTGGCTAACAACATATTACAGCCGAATGCCATCAGGGCTCCAACCACCATCACAGCAAACGAACCACTTACACCTTTGACCAAAATTGCGCCTATTCCATCGCCCTGTAATCGTTTCAATAATCTGGATAAGAGCGGGTGCTGATTTACATCTGTATCTAACATTTTTCATCCATTACTATCTAAGATATATCAGCATATTATATACACCCAGTAATTCTAATCGTTACCGGGGTTACACCATTAACTTAAAGCCTGAATTTAACTTTTTTTCTTGTCTGAGTAAGAATAGGAGTAGCCATAGTATTTTCCGTATCCATAACGACTACTTGTATTTTTCATACCATTGTATACAACACCACGTAAATTTACATTTGTCTGTCGTAGTCGTTTTATACTCTGTTCTATTTCTCGTAAAGGGCTTTGTCCATCTCTAACAACAAGTAATGTAGCTCCTGCATAACTACCAATAATCGTGGCATCAGTTACCGCCAGTACAGGTGGAGAATCAATAATAATATACTCAAAATTTTCTGATATTTTTTCCAGTATGTATTTGAATTTTTGCTGCATCAATAATTCAGAAGGATTCAGTGTAATTGTTCCTACAGTAAGCACAAAGAGATTGTTGATATCTGTTTTATGGATGACATCGGTAAAATTAATTTCACCTGCAATAATATCTGATAAGCCTTGACTTCGCTGCATACCTAATAGCTGATGAATACGCCCTTTACGTAGATCAGCATCTATAACTAAAATCCGTTTGCCCGCATCAGCCATAACTGCTGCCAAATTCATACATAAAAATGATTTTCCTGCACCAGGTCCAGGACTGGTCACCAATAATATATTGTTTTTTTCATTCAACTTGGAAAAATAGAGCGATGTCCGCAAACTTCGCAAGCTCTCTATAGCGAGATCATCAGAATCTGCAACTGCCAGAAGAGCCTGTTTTAAACTTCTATGTTTATGATCTTTATTATTATCTTTCAGGTGTCGAAGGAAGTGATTGAGTTTACGCTGCTTAGAACTGTGAGGTATAGTTGCGAAAACCGGTAAGCCCAATTTTTTTTCTATAATTTCTGGATCTTCAACTGCTCCAAGAAGGCTCTTACGAATCAACGCAATACCAACACCCAGTAAACCACCCAGCACCAGCATAAGCGCAATAACCATTTTCTTCTTCGGTTTAACTGGCCTATCTGGCATCATCGCATAATCTACTATACGTACATTACCCACTGCACCTGCCTTAACAACTTTCAATTCCTGCGCACTATTCATCAAAGAAGTATACAATGTTGAGCTGACTTCCAGATCTCGGGTTAAGCGTAGAATTTCCTGCTGCGTACCGGGTAATCCCTTGACCTTGACGTCAACCTTTCTTAACTCTCTATTTAAATTTAAAATCTGCGCATCTATAGAGGCAATTCGGGGATGTTCAGGTGTAAACTGACGAATTAACTCTTCACGATCACTTCTTAACTGGGTAAGTTGCGCATCAACTGTGACTATTTTTTCAAGTGTAGACTGTGTCTCCAGTGGAAGATCAACTGAGCCCTTCTGTAAACGATAATTATTAAGTGCTGCCTCGGCACTCTCCATTTTTCCTTTAAGCATAGGCAGTTGTTTCTCAAGAAACAAGAGTGTTTTTTCTGCTTCTGCTGACTTTCTTTCTACACTCTGTCGTAAATATAAATTTGCGACTTCATTAAGTATGGCGGTAATTCTTCCACGGCTGGTTCCTTCCAGTGACATGCGTAAAATGCCAGATTGTTTACCTTGTTCGGAAATATGTAAGGAGCCTTTGAGTTGATTAATAGCTGTAATCTTTGGCTTAATAATCAGTTCATAATGAACACCTGGTTTCTTGCTTAACTCTGAAACAAATAGTTTAATATCACCATCATCAGCCATTGATATTTGCACGGGTTTTCCGACTTCACCCTGAATAAGAAAATTTTCATCCTGGTCAAATATCATATATTTATTATCATCTCCTGCTATTAATTTAAAAGGCTTACCCTGATATTTATGCGGTACTTCGAAGTTTTCTACCTTAATGCGCTCAGTACCGGGATCAATAAAAAAGCTCACGAACGGAAGATGTTTTGGACGAGCAATGATATCCAGTTTAAGATTTTTAACAGCAGAACCCAGCACCAGTCTTGACCTTATAATTTCAAACTCAGCAGTAACGGGTGACTCTTCCTGTAATAGCTCAGAGAGTTCGGCTAGTCCACTTATCCCTTCTGACCTCTCTTCAACCTGAAGCAAAACATCAGCCTGGTAAATCGGTTTTACCATAGCTATATACATCACACCTATAAACAACATTAAAACAACCATGCCACCAATCAATCGCCATGAGTCTACAATGGTTCCAATAAGCTCATTTAACTGCATTTCATCAGCAGCTGAATTCATGCCACTCATCTCGTTTTCGATTAATTTATTGCTATGTTGTTTATTTTCTTTTTGAATTTTCATATCCATATTAATCACTTAGAAGATTTATATGTCAGACTATTACCACACGGTTAAATCCCATCTGTTATTCATCAAATTGCTCAGACTTAACATCAGATAAATTCCTCAATAAAGTCGTAGTCGGTACAAGTTGTTCGATAACACGGTTCCAGCGAGTCACACCCGCAGTATCCACATACACAACATCTCGTGCTTTAAGTGAAAACTGATCACCCAATATCAACGCCTCTGGTGATCGAGAATTCAAATGAAAAATCTCTGTTGCTTTTTCTTCACCACGAATGACATAAATACGTCCGGGATTAGATGTTACACGATCAAACCCACCGGCATCACTAATCGCTTCAGATAAACTCATTCTTCCCTTGTTCATCAACACGGATGCTGGTGTAGCAACTTCACCCATCACAAAAATTTTCTGTTGGACTCGATCCGGTATATTTAAAACATCCCCATCTTGCAGTATATAATTTTTCGAAACATCACCCTGCTCATACATAACCAGCAGGTCAATATCCAAGGTTTTGCCATTCCGACTGAGTGTGACATTAACCATATCGGATTCCCTGGTAACTCCACCGGCTCGGTTAACCGCCTCCACTATAGTAAGTGGAACATCTGAAATGGGTTGTGGACCGGGTGTCACCACTTCACCAACAATAAATGCTTTCTGGCTGCGGAAAGAAGCCACCCGAACATCAAGTTGAGGTCGGGCTATAGCCCGTGAAATCTTTTTCGTTAAAATTTTACGAACTTCACGTACTGTTTTACCCGAAACTTTCACCATACCCGCAAACGGATAAAAAATAGTGCCATCTTCTGCCACCAGATGCCCGGCGGCTTCTGCACTTCTGAATTCACCGGCTGGGATAGTCAGCTCTGGATGATCCCACACCGTGATATTAAGTATATCTCTTGGGCCAATTTTGTATTTATATCGCTGTAGATCTTTTTTTCTTTTCGCTATTAATGCAGAGGAAAGTTCTCGCTTATTCTGGGTGGCCTGCTTATAAATTAGGTCAGCAGTAATAGGCACAATTTTTATGCCAGAATCAGTTTTATAGACATCCTGTTGCGAAGACGGCTCATCATACATAGTCATGCCGGGCGCAATGGCGCAGCCACTTATATACAATGCCAGAAAAATAGCAAAAATACTTTTTATCATTTTAACCACTTATCCTTTAAGCTTTGGAACCCAGTCTGAAACTCCCTTTGTTATTAACTCGAGGGCAGTTTCAAATTTTTTATCTGATTGCATATAGGGATCAGGTACATCGAAGTCACCCCATTTACCTATCCGATAAACCTTACCCCGCGCACCAGGTTCCCAGGATTCTATGGAACGCTTCTGCGCCTTGTCCATCACCAGAACCAGATCTGCCCACCTTAAAATATCACGGTTCAGTTGCTGGCCGCGATGAGCTGATAAATCAACTCCCTGTTCAAGCATTAGACGTATTACTGTCTTATCAGCTTTACTCCCTACAAGCGCATCCATGCCAGCCGACCTGACCTGTATTGCCTTCATCCCTGCTTTGTTCAGTGCCAGTATAAACAAAGCTTCACCCATAGGGCTTCTGCAGATATTACCAACACAAACCACCAGAATACGATTAATCATACGGGACATTTTGTTTGGACATCGCTAAGTTCACTCTTCCTGTAAACTTCAATTTTGCTGGTTAATCATACCACCTGAACCAATAAAACTTGATTACATACTCCTGTAACCAATAACCAAAACCCATGCACCTTAATACCTGCGCGTCAGTTCATAATGGGGTACAGAGCAATTGGTTGTGATCAACCACTGTTGTTGTGTCAGTGCCAATTGATATACTCACGGTGTTACCGACAAAACCAGTATCGGACTTCAGGGTGAATTTCACCATATTCTGTAATGAAACAGACCACTTACCAACCTCGTCCAGTAAACTGGATGTATCACTTACCTGAATAACAGCACCCTGATCACCTGCCAGACTCAACAGATCATCCGGGTCCGCAGTACTGGTACTCAGAATAATCACAACTGTCTTGTCATCGCTTATGATCGATGTAAGTACGTTACTATCTGTATACACAAATGACGCATTTTCTGCACCATCGGTAAACATCACTAGCATATGCGCAGGTCGACAACGCTCAATGAGCCCATCACCATCTACACCAAGATCACCTTCTAGAGCAAACCCCAGGGCGTCATAAAGTGCAGTCTGCCCCCTTGGTTCATGTCGAAGCGCCACAGCATCCTTTATAGCCTGCAAATCAGTAGAAGCCTCTGTCCAGTTCAGTTTCAATTCATAATTATTGGAAAAAGTGATCACCTGCGCTTCATAGACCAGCGGCAAGTTATCCAGCATTTGTGCATAGAGTGTAGCAATATTATCAAGTTCACTATTCGTACTATTCGAATAATCGGTTACCAGACTCAAAGAGAGAAAATTATCACTGGCAGAAACCGCTGAAATATCAAGATTCGGCCCCATATTGATGGGTGCTGCGGCACCAATAGTTACACTGGCTGTTTGCAAATCTGCTACTGTTAACGGGTCCCCATTAAGATCCGTACCACTGATATACAACACTAAATCACTGTTTTCATCAACCTGTGCGCCCAAGACAAATACTTTACCTTCGAGGGTATTTTTTGGAGTTACTGTCGTCGGCGAATCAGATGAAGAACATGACGAAAGAAAAAGCAGAAGGAGAATATTAATTATAAGTAAACAAATTCTGGAATGACCTGTAAAAGATATACTGTCAAGTGTTTTCATCATTTACTCCTTATTCAATATTAACGACCGCGAGTAATTGCTCTCGGCTACAAGACGTCAATAAAACCAGCCTTCCTGATTTATATCCAGCTACTTCTAAACCAATATGTCACATTTTACTATTATTAGATGTAGATGATTACAGCCAGGCCAGTACAGGCAAATTACATAAATCAAACCTGACGCAAAAAATAAAATGGTGACACTTAACCTGATATTTTGCATTTAGCCTGATTATATACACTACCTGTATATATCGTTTAATATATTTATAACTACTTAATTTTTAACTCATTATTAACAATATAGCATTGCTTTAGATCAACACAGTTGCGGTAATTCCTCCTCTGTCTATTTTATTAAAACGCTATCTAAAAAGCGCACATCTGTTTCTAAACAAACTACAAAGTTTTACTATTTAACGCCACTACAGACACTAAATTTTTTCACATTACTAATTTAAAATGTAACATTGCCACTTATTTAAAACGCAAACATTCACCACCTCAGAACTTAAAACCGGTAGGAAACACCAATAGTCAATACATTAATATCTTCCCCATTAATACTGTAACGATCCAGATTAAACTGACTGACAACTCCTCCTTGCTTAATCCAGTTTGCCGATTCCAGACCTACACCATAAACAATATCAGTACCGTCCTCACTTACATCCTGTGAAGCTGTATTTGTCTGTAATGTATAATCAGTTGTCCAGCTAAAAACACCCACACGCCCCGTCAACTGCAATGAGCCACTCACAGGGTAACGGTATATACTGGACAGTTGCCAACCTGTTGCTGTTTGTGGATAGATATCCTGCCCTACAGCAAAGTAATCTTCTATGCCGGTGACGGTTCCGTTTATAGACGCACTGACATCACCCAGATCCACATAACCCAACTCAACACCCCATCGCGAGATGTATTCGTAACCTGCAAATATTTGCGCCATTACGCGATTGTTGTCAACATTATTAATCGTTGCATTAATCCCTCGGCCAACCAGATCCTTATTCAATTCGCTACCATCTGCTTCACCCCAGGCCATACCCAGGCTTCCTCCAACCATCCATTGACCCGCCGAAGCAGTACTGTTAATTAATAACAAAATAATAAAACCTGCTATCTGTACATTTTTCATCTTTTTATATCCTTGTATCTTAACCGTAAAGAGCTGAGAGTTATTACCAGCAGAAACAACAACGGATGCCATTCTCCACCGCCACTATCAACCTGTACCGTAACCGTGTCATCCTGTGGCTCGTTTACTAATAACCGCGCGACCCCACCCGGATCAGCAATGCGATGATTAGCCAGACCATCCTCATCATTTATACCACCATCTTCTATTAGTAATTCTACACACCAGTCATCCACGTTCAGGCCCGGGACATAAGCGATATCTCCCGGCGGTGGGCAGTAACCCTGCAAACCTGGCGCTGATGAAATACTATTCTTACTGTCGACTTTAAAATCACCCCAACCCGTCGGCAACAATTTTCGATATATTGCATCAACAGGTATTTTTCTTAGCTGAGGTAAAACAACCCGCACCGAGCCACCGGCGACCGGTAAGCCGGTTATCATAAAGTCATACAGACCACCCAGATTGGTGTAATCATCCACTGTTGCACTTCCGTCATTACCATAAGCAGTAACATCTGCTGTAGATACACCGGCCTTATTAGCCTTAGCCTGAAAGGCAACCCTGCCCAGTGATAAAACAAGGCCCGCCTCAGCTTCCATCAGGAATTGATTTGCTGCCAGACCCTGCAGTACATTTCGGGCATCAATAGCATCCAGGTAATCCGCTATGCCATCGTTATCCACATCGCCATAGCCTTCGGCTGCATCTGTCATACCATCATTATCACTGTCATCGGTCAGGGATAACTGGGGCGCAGCGGCAACAACCTCCAGTATCAATTCAGCATCACCACTCAAACTACCATCACTGACGACTACGCGAAGCGTATAAATCCCGGGGTTAACGTCCAGGGGATTAAAACGAAACACCCCGTTACTGGTTACGCCATCATTGTCTACAAGCGCATTATCCGTAGTACTCCAGTCATAACTATGTGTATCATTACTATTCACATCTGAAATCACCGCGCTCACATTCACTAGCCCGTCGAGCTGGCTAACTATGTGAGTAGAGCCAGCCACCTGGGTTGCGCTCAGTGTAACTCGTGGAGCCACATTTCCCTCCACCAGCTCAATGGTATGTGTAGCTTGCGTGCCAACAACGGCATTCGTCACCGTGCCGATAGAAATGATGATAATCTCTTCACCTTCAACTATGTCATCAGTTAATACGTTAAAACTGATACTCGCTTCTGTGCCATTGCTGATAATAACCGCATCATTGGTTAAATTGTGATCACTACCCGATGTTGCTGTACCACTCACAGTGAAAGGTACCGTAACCGGATAATTAACTGCCGGACCATTAAGAATCAAATTAACCGTACCTGAACTACCCTCAGCACTCACCTGGCTGGCGGCAAATTCCAGCAGTGGAATAATATTTATGGACTGGGTTGCATAGCCTGTGTTTCCAGCAGAATCAGTGGCTGACCAGGTCACTGTGTGGTGTCCCGGTGGCAGATTGATATCCAGATCATGGCTCGCTAACAAACTACCATTCAAACTATCTACCGCCGTAGCCACGCCAAAATCCACCCTGGTAAACAGCCCACTCGCATTAACCGTGATATCTGCAGGTGGGGTGACTACCGGAGGATTACTATCCACCACGGCAAGATCAAATGCAGGTAGATTAACCGTCACAATTCCATCGCTCACCCCAATAATAATGCCTGATGTGCTACCTATATCAGCTGCTGTAGGGGTTCCACTCAGTGTACCTGTGGAGATATCAAAACTGGCCCAGCCTGGCTGGTTAATAATGCTGAAGCTCAAGTTATTGCTGATATCCGGGTCACTGGCTGTTGGCGTAAAAGTATAGAGATGGCCTTCACTGATCGCTGTTCCCGGCGTGCCACTGATGGTGGGTGAATCATTATGCCCCGTGACTGAAATAATAAAACTTTGCTCCACCGACACAGTGCCATCGCTTACACGCAGGGTAACGCCGTGACTACCTAAATCTGGATCATCTGGTGTGCCGGTCAATAACCGGCTACTCGCATCGAAACTGAGCCAGCCTGGCAACACCGGTGCACTGAAGGTCAGGGAATCCTCCACATCAATATCACTGGCTATGAGTGTGTAACTGTATAATGTGTCTTCTGCGGCGACTAAACCAGCAGTGCTGGTGATCTCAGGAGGATCGTTGGTATTAGTGACGATTAGACTAAAAGTAAGACTGTCCTCCTCACCCGCCGAATCCCGGACACCCACAATAATATCCTCAATGCTACCCACATCTATATTTAATGGCACACCACTCACCTGGCCTGTGGCATCATCTATGCTCATCCAGCTCGGATTATTTTGCAGGAAATAACTAGCCGTATCCTCAAGATCAGGATCGGTGCTGTCAACCGAAAAACTATACTCCATATCTTCCCCAATTGTGGTCAACGGTGTGCCACTAATGACCGGGGCTGAATTTGAACCCGTAACAGTTATAGAGAAACTTACCTGGCCCGATGCAGATGCTCCATCTGTCACCGTAATATTGCCACTTACAACCGAACCCACAACCGCAATGGTTGGTGTACCTGAAAGCGCCCCCGTCGCAGGGTTAAAACTCAACCAGGCCGGCAATGACGCATTATGGGTAAAGCTGGTTGTATCATCTGCATCAGGGTCTTCAACATCCGGTAAAAAGTTATAGGGGACATTAATAGGTGCACTGGCATTAGCCACATTGGTTATGACGGGTGGGTCATTGACATTACTTACCAGAGAAGTCGGCACACTAGCCACACTCTCTGCCGTACCCAGTAAATCGGTATAACTGGCCACAACGCGAATAGCTGTACCCACATCAGCCTGTACCAGGGTATAGGCTGGACCCGTTGCACCACTAATATTGGTGCCTGCACGCTGCCACTGATAGCTGACTGTACCCATGCCATCCGCATCGCTCAGACTATTACTGGCATTTAGAACATCGCCCTGGGCGGGAGTGGTGTTATCAATATTCACTACTCCACCAGGAGGATCATTCACGTTTACTATCGGGCCCACACCAATACTGCTCACGGACTCATTCGCACCACCACCATCCGTATAACTGGCTATCACCCTGATCAGTGTGCCAACATCATCATCCCCCAAAGTGTAGCTGGCACTGGTTGCACTCACGATGTTCACACTATTTCGCTGCCACTGGTAGCTGACTGTACCCATGCCATCCGCATCGGTCAGGCTATTGCTCGCGGTTAAGACATCGTCCTCAGCAGGTGCGGAATTATCTATACCCACCGTACCACTGGGAGGATCATTCACATTAACAACAGGCCCCACGCCAACACTGCTTACGGATTCACTGGTGCCCCCACCATCTATGTAGCTGGCGATAACGGTGATGGTAGTACCTACATCATTATCACCCAAAGTGTAACTGGCACTGCCTGCCCCCGCTATATCGACACTATTGCGTTGCCACTGGTAACTAACCACACCCATACCATCCGCATCCGCAAGGTTGTTAGATGCACTTAAGACCTGGTCTTCAGTGGCAATACCACTGATATTAACGTTACCGACAGGGGCGCTGTTTACATTGATAACCAGGTCGGTAGCTAAACTCGGCACGCTCTCAAAGGTACCCTGTAAATCCGTATAACTGGCCACCACACGAATGGCAAAACCAACATCAGCCTGTATGGTGGTATAGCTGGCAGAGGTTTCACCACTGATATCACTTCCATCGCGCTGCCACTGATAACTGACAGCACCCATGCCATCGGCATCGGTCAAGGTGTTACTTGCACTTAATAAATCCCCTTCACTGGGCGTGGTGATATCAATAACCACCGCACCACCGGGGAAGTCATTCACATTTTCAACGGGACCCACACCACTGCTGATCACAGACTCATTGATACCCCCACCATCTGTGTAACTGCCAATAACGGTAATTGTGGTACCAACATCATCATCACCCAGGGTGTAGATGTCACTGGTTGCACCCACTATATCGACACTATTGCGTTGCCACTGGTAACTGACCGTGCCCATGCCATCCGCATCCGCCAGATCATTAGTTGCACTTAAGACCTGGTTTTCAATGGCGGTGCCACTGATATTAACGCTACCGGTGGGGGCACTGTTCACATTGATAACCAGTGCGGTGGCTAAACTGGGCACGCTCTCAAAGGTACCCTGTAAATCCGTATAACTGGCCACCACGCGAATAGCAAAACCGACATCAGCCTGTACTATGGTATAGCTTGCAGAGGTTTCACCACTGATATCACTTCCATCGCGCTGCCACTGGTAACTGACAGTGCCCATACCGTCGGCATCGCTTAGTGTGTTACTCACGGTTAAGGTGTCACCTTCGCTGGGCGTGGTGTTATCAATATTTACCGTACCTCCGGGGAGATCATTCACATTTACAACGGGGCCTACACCACTGCTGCTCACGGATTCATTGGTACCCCCTCCATCTGTGTAGCTCCCAATAACGCTGATTGTGGCACCAACATCACTATCTCCCAGGGTGTAACTGATACTGGTTGCCCCCCCTATATCGACACTGTTGCGTTGCCACTGGTAATTGACTGTACCCATACCATCCGCATCAGTCAGACTGTTAATTGCAGTTAAGACATCATCTTCAGCAGGCGCGGAATTATCTATACCCAATACACCACCGGGTAAATCATTCACGTTTACAATGGGCCCCACGCCAGCACTGCTTACGGATTCACTGGTGCCACCGCCATCTATGTAGCTGGCAATAACGGTGACTGTAGTACCGGCATCATTATCACCCAGGGTGTAACTGGCACTGGTTGCACCCGCAATGTCTACACTATTGCGTTGCCACTGGTAACTAACCACACCCATACCATCCGCATCCGCAAGGTTGTTAGATGCACTTAAGACCTGGTCTTCAGTGGCAATACCACTGATATTAACGCTACCGACAGGGGCGCTGTTTACATTGATAACCAGGTCGGTAGCTAAACTCGGCACGCTCTCAAAGGTACCCTGTAAATCCGTATAACTGGCCACCACGCGAATAGCCAAACCAACATCAGCCTGTATGGTGGTATAGCTGGCAGTGGTTTCACCGCCTATATCACTTCCATCGCGCTGCCACTGGTAACTGACGGCGCCCATGCCGTCGGCATCGGTCAGGGTGTTACTTGCGCTTAATAAATCCCCTTCACTGGGTGCGGTGTTATCAATAATAACCGAACCACCAGGGGGGTCATTCACATTTACAACGGGGCCTACACCACTGCTGCTCACGGATTCAGCCGTGCCATCACCATCCAGGTAATTTGCCTGCACCGTCACCTGTGTTCCAACATCATCATCTACCAGGGTATAACTTTCACCTGTTGCACCTGTTATGTCAGTACTATTACGTTGCCACTGATAACTGATTACGCCTATACCGTCGTCATCTGCCAGGTTATTTGAAGCGTTCAGGAGTTGATCTTCCGTAGCGATTCCACTGATAGTGACTGTACCAGCTGGTAAGTCATTCTGTGGATTAATTGTTACATTTACGATATGGGTTGCTGAATCAGTGCCATCTGTGACCTGCACTATAAAACTGTCTGTACCGTTATAGTTAGCATCCGGTGTATAGCCTATAATCTTGTTCGTTCCAGTCCCTTCCACGGCAGCTGTACCATTACTGGCAGCGCTACTGATACTCCAGCTCAGGACATGTAAATCCGCATCAGTGGCATTCAGGGTCAGATTGAATGCAGTCGGATTACTGTCTTCATCCATTGTCACTGCACTACTGGCTCCTTCAGTAATAACGGGTACAGCTGCCTGTGCGGTGAATGCATAAAGCTGCACCCACATTGTTATCAAAACCCAAAATCCTATTTTGTTACCAATAGACATTTACTTCTTCTCATTTATCATTTAATTATTGTGACTGGAAACCGACCATGATTTAGTGGTCAGACACAATTGAGAAATTCCCTTAGTTTCACACTCTCTTTTTGTCTTAATGCAAAGGCATATAGATATACCCATTTTTACAAACAGCTATTATTTTTTTAAATATTCTAATCCCCACTTTTAACTACAACTATTTATAAACTGCTATCTATTTATTTAATCAATTTTCATAATTATCGCTATGATTTAAATCAATCAGATCGTTGGCTAAGTGAAGGTTACGTAGCTGACAATAGTTAAAGTCAGGTTTAATTTCCCCTATGATAAAAAACATGATCAATATCTTAAAAACAAGCACTGTTAAATCAACCATGATCATTTTTAACCGAACCTTCCATCCACTTAAAATAAAGAAACCAGATAAACCCTGTTTATGAAATCTAATTGATACTCGTCAACCTTATTTATAATAAAACTCATAAAATTTATATAAAGGATGTTTTGTAAAGTCAATGAGTATTCATTGTTCCTGATGTCAATCGAAGTTAGGTAAGCTAACTTTTATGCGTGGGTTTTAGTCTAATCTCCTGTTATAAAGTCACGACCTTGCTTCAAATGACAATACTGATACAGCAGCATTATGCAGGGCTGGATTATAGGAAAAATCTAATGTGTGGAATAGCAGGGGTTGTTCAATCCTCAGCCAATATAAGCAAGCCAGTCACTGAATCCGTACTTAAAGCTATGGCGGACAAGCTATATCATCGTGGCCCGGATGATTGCGGTGTTTTTTTCAAAGAAGGCGTAGGGCTTTCCCATCGGCGACTCAGTATTATTGACCTTTCAAATGGTCATCAACCCATGCACAGTGCCTCGGGTGATATCAGCCTGGTATTTAATGGTGAGATTTTTAATTATATTGAGTTACGTGAAGCGCTCATCAAAAAAGGCCATCACTTTATAACTCAGTCAGATACTGAAGTCATCATTCAGATGTACCAGGAATATGGACTGGATTTTATACAACAGCTAAATGGCCAGTTTGCGATTGGCTTGTGGGATGATAATTACAAACGACTTATATTAATCAGGGACAGGGCTGGAATTTGTCCATTATATTTTACCCAGGACAACGGACGGCTGGTTTTTGCCAGTGAAATAAAAGCGTTAAAACCGGCACTAAGTAAAGGACTGGAAATTAACAGGGAAGCACTCGATCAGATATTTACTTTCTGGGCCCCGGTGAGTCCTAATACCTTTTTTAAAAATATCTACGAAGTAGCACCCGGCCAGCTCATAGTCCTGGAAAACTACAAACTCGAAAAATATCAGTACTGGGACTGGGAATTTAATAGCAATGATTTCTGGCAATCCAGTGAAGAACAACAGGCTGAAGAACTGCATGATTTGCTTATCTCAGCAACTAAAATTCGATTAAGAGCCGATGTACCAGTAGGTGCTTATTTATCGGGTGGCCTGGACTCATCTGTACTTGTTGCAATGATCCATCACTACGGCAATGTGCCCTTAAGAACCTTCTCACTTAATTTTAATGACGCAGATTTTGATGAAAAAACTTATCAATCATCTCTAATCAGTCACCTACAGGCCAAACACAGTCACCTGATGATAAAAACTGAAGATATAGCCAGCAATTTTAAGCAAACCCTTTATCATACCGAGACCCCAATATTAAGAACAGCACCGGTACCCATGGGACTACTCTCCTCCCTGGTTCACAGTAGTAATTATAAGGTGGTATTAACCGGCGAAGGTGCCGATGAAGTACTGGGTGGTTATGATATTTTCAAAGAAGCCAAGGTAAGGCATTTCTGGTCTGTAAATCCCCAGTCCCGGTTCAGGCCTCTGTTATTAAAAAAACTGTATCCCTACCTGACATTACCAGATAGTGACCAGGCAACTTATCTAAAACGTTTTTTTGGTGAAGCACTTGAAGATCCAGACAATATTCTTTTTTCTCACCTGCCCCGCTGGACAACCACCGCAAAAGCCAAACAGTTTTATTCAGATGAGCTAAATAATGACCTGAGTGGAAATTCCCTGGATGCCATAAAACAGTCTTTACCAGAAAAATTAAATCAGATGCATCGATTTAATCGTTATCAGTATATTGAGTCCAGATCACTGATGCCGGGATATCTTTTAACCTCACAGGGAGACAGAATGCTGGCTAAAAATTCTGTTGAAGGGCGATTCCCGTTTCTTGATCATCGTGTCATTGAATATGCTAGTCGTATCCCACCAAAATATAAAATGAAAGCATTGAATGAAAAGAGTCTATTAAAAAAATCTATGCAGAGATATTTACCAGAAGAAATAATTTACAGACATAAACAACCGTATCGTGCACCTGATATGAAGGCAATGACGGGTAAATATCTGGGTGAAGAACTACGTCATTATTTAAGCCCGGACGAGTTAAAAATAAATGGTTTATTTGATAGCACCAGGGTCAGGTTTTTATTAAAAAAAGCAGATGCGGGTAGAGGCTTAACAATAACAGAATCACAGGCGCTGGTTGGTATAATTTCGACTCAGATAGTTATAGATCAGTTTATTAATTAACAAACTATTCAGGAAATCATCATGAATGAAGTTAGCGTTAATACAGAGGATTTATTAAGAAACTATATTCTGGAAAATTATCTTTTCACAGATGATCAAAGCAAATTGAATAACGAAGATTCTTTTCTGGATAGTGGAATGCTGGATTCAATGGGTATACTTGAACTGATATATTTTCTCGATGAAGAACTATCAATAAAAGTGCTGCCCAATGAAATGATTCCGAGTAATCTTGATTCAATTAACAATTTATTAGCTTTTATTGAAAAAAAAACACATCAGTGAGTTACTACTAAATAACACTTTAAATAAGAAGCCATTGCTTTATGTATAAAGACACTCTTATAGACCAGTTTCTAAGCACCTGCGACATGCATGCTGATGCAACCGCATTGCAGACTTACACTGAAAAACTGCCATACTCTGAACTTAAACACAGGGTTTCAAAAGTGTCTGGCTATTTAACGGCAATAGGAATCAAACCAGGTGATCGTGTTGCCTTAGTTGTTGATAACTCTATAAACTATGTTGTTGCATTCTACGCAATCTGGATGTCAGGTGGAATTGTAGTTGCACTCAATGCACAATCGAAATTCAACGAAATTGAAAAACTTATTAGTCAATGCCAGTCAAAATGTATTCTGTTAGAAAAGCTGGATGAAGATAATAAAAAATCATTAAACAACTCAGGTACCCAGGTTATTATACTTGGCGACAAAAACATCACTGATATTAACATCTGGGAAGATAAATTCTGTAATGATGCTAATAACGAGAACCAGGTAGCAAATGAATCCACGTCGGCTCAAATAATCTATACTTCAGGAACAACCGGTAACCCTAAAGGTGTTTTATTAAGCCACGGCAACTTAATATGTAATACCCGTGACATTGTTAAATATTTAAATTTAACAACCGATGATAGCATCATCAATGCATTGCCATTTTATTATAGTTATGGAAATTCTGTATTACACACGCATCTGTTCGTTGGTGCAAAAATAATTATTGCAGGATCACTGGCTTTCCCGCAACAACTAGTCAATGACATGCGAAAATACAAACCAACCGGATTTTCCGGCGTACCTTCAACGTATAGTTTACTTTTAACGCGATCAGACTGGATAGATAACCCCCCTCCATTCAGGTACCTGACCCAGGCTGGTGGTCCCATGGGGAAAAAACTAACCGATCAACTACTCAAAGCAATTAACCCGAAGACACAGTTATACATTATGTATGGCCAGACGGAAGCATCAGCCCGTATCAGCTGGTTACCTCCTCAGGCATTAACTAGCAAAGCGGGATCGGCCGGTATTGCTATTGATCATGTAAAACTGGAAATCAGGGATGAAACGGGTAACACCTTACCCGCATATACGAAAGGAGAAGTTTATGTTTCTGGAAAAAGCATAATGCAGGGTTACTGGAATAATCCGGCCGCAACTCAACAGGTATTAAATAATGGCTGGTTAAAAACGGGGGACCTGGGTTACCTGGATGAGGATGGTTATATTTTTCTCGAAGGGCGAAATAGTGACATGATAAAAGTGGGTGCCCACCGAATTCATCCCCAGGAATTAGAAGAGGTCATTAATAAACTGGATTTCATAACTGAATGTGCAGTTATTGGAATAGATGATGAAATTCTGGGGCAAAAATTAAAAGCGTTTATAGTAGGTGATGAGTCAAAAACCAATTTATTAGAATTAAAAAAACACTGCAATGAATACCTGCCCACGCACAAGATTCCAAGAGAAATTGAATGGATAAATGAACTACCCAAAACAGCAAGCGGAAAAATAAAAAGATATAAATTAAAAGGCCAACTGGAGGCAGGAAAATGAATAAAAAACTATATGGTTTAGATCCGGTACTGGCGATTGATTTTGACAAAGAGCTTGAAAAAATCACAGAAAAAATGCGACAAATTCTAAGCCAGGACCTACATCGTCGAGGTTTTGTTATTGCCATGTCAGGTGGAATCGATAGCTCAGTTTGTGCAGCCCTGGCCGTAAAGGCGCTCGGTGTAAAAAAGGTATATGGATTACTCATGCCCGAAAAAGACTCATCATCTAATAGTGGAGATCTGGGTAAACTCCTGGCCGATCATCTGGGTATCGATTATACAGTGAACAATATTGCACCTACATTAGAAGCCATTGGCTGTTATCAGTGGCGTGATGATGCTATCAGACAGGTATTCCCCGAATACACCAACGAATGGAAAAATAAAATTATTATTGTCGGTGGTATTGATGGACAAATAAATCGTTATAATATTGTAGTAGAAAACCCACAGGGTGAGCGTTATGAAGAAATGCTACCATTAAAAGCTTATTTAACCATTGTCGCAGCCACCAACCATAAACAGCGCATACGAAAAACACTGGAGTACTTTCATGCAGACCGACTTAATTATGCAGTGATTGGCACACCTAACCGACTTGAATATGATCAGGGTTTCTTTGTAAAAAATGGAGATGGCGCAGCGGATATAAAGCCCATAGCACATTTATTTAAATCACAGGTATATGCCATGGCAAAGCACCTGGACTTACCTGATGCAATATGTAATACAACCCCAACCACGGACACATATAGCCTGGAGCAAGGACAGGATGAATTTTATTTTGCCTTACCCTATAAAAAAATGGATATTGCCCTGTGGTATTTAAATAATGGAAAAACAGAAAATGAACTAGCAGAAAAAATTAATATTAGTCAGGAAAGGGCAAGCTATGTTTATAAAGATATTTTAGCTAAACGCAAAACAACCAGATACTTGCATTTAGCACCTCAGCTGATTGAGAAAAATATTCTGTGATACCAATATAGCAAATACAGAAATAGCTCACTACCCCTGAGATATACGGCGACTCAAGGTAAAATTTTAGTGATTACAATGCTGATACGAGCAACCACCTGATTTATAAGAAATTCAAATATTCCATCAAATCAAAACTTTATTCGCAGTATTTAATGTCACAACGAGACTAATACAACAATCCATCTTGACCTTTTCTAATAACATCTGATAGATTCACCCACCGAACTATGTTAACTAACAATAGCCCTGAAAAGACGATAAATTAAAGATGCGGGCATAGTGAAATATTAATATTTGAACTATATGCTGCGATCTACATCAAACAATTCAATTGACGACTGAATTCAATAAATATGAAACTTAAGCCTGGCAAACAGCTTTCAATCAGAATACTGATCATGTACATGATCAGTATTCTGCTGTTCCTGTCATTTATTGAGTTACATATACACACAAAAGAAGCGGCTGCTACTGCGGATCATGGTTTTTCTGTGTCGGTCACATCACTATCTAATGGTCTTATTAATATTGATGCCGCAGGGGAAATAAAAGTTAGCCCTGATAACATGCTGGAAAATGGTAACAGCGCGCCAAATATGCTGGCCATTTTTTTACTGCTCACCCTGGTTATTGCTGTATTCAGCTCAATTTCTATTCCTCGAATAAGAGACTCCCACGCCACACCTGAACTACCCTTTTTTGGCACACCAGGTTTAAGAGCCCCACCACAATAAACTCCTGATAATTCCCTTTTATTTTCAGTTTAGCACTGAGAATTAAGGTTATGAAATTACTGGTTAATTTCGTTTTACATTTATTAATCAAGATTTTTCACTTGATTTTTACATATAAGAATGTCCATTTAGGAGCTTATTGATGAGCTTAAAATTTATTACACCAACATATTATGTGTTGGTTACTACTCTACTTGCAATACTGATAAATTCATCTGTTGCAAATGCCACACAACAGTGGACCATGCAAAGCAGCATAGCTCAAGCCATGTCCACCTCTCCCGAGCTAAAAAAGTCATCAGCCGAGGTAGCTGTGCGAAATGCAGACCTGCAACTTTCAAGCCTGTGGCCTGATCCCAGCATTGAATTGAAAGTTGATAACCAGGTGGGGCTTGATGTTGGTTCTGGTGATTATGAGCTTTCAGAGATAACCATCAGTCAGGACATTCCCTTATCCCGTATCAGGCACCAGAAATCGGTTGCCGAAGCACACCTTAATGCCGCAAAGCATTCACAGAAAAATGATACCTTGTTAATAGAAAATCGTGTTGCAAAAGTTTTTTATGAATTACAACTTGCATCAGCAGCATACAAATTAGCTGAAAAACGTGTTCAATTAGCAGATAAACTCAATGCCTCCTCCGTTA